>Ga0154322_111_pt1 | contig 220095 bp, 185 predicted proteins | sample RifGroA2_FD_115850 | JGI IMG/M metagenome (GOLD analysis project Ga0154322, IMG submission 115850) | Bdellovibrionales bacterium GWA2_49_15 | reverse complement strand
GACCACTAAATTCTTGGCCAATAAAATTTTTTCCACTAATCGAAAAAAGCATTCCAGAAATCTTAAGGATTTTTCAGGAAAGGCCTAGGGCCATTGCGTTAATGATTTTTAAAAAGATGTGGGATAAGCTAAGAATGTTATTATAACGGAGACGCGTGCTAGAATATATTCAAACTTTTAAATTTTGCGGGATCTTTTGTGGAAAAATCAAACGCGCTTAAGATTATCAAAATGGCGTCATGATGAAACCGGAGCGGGTCTACCTGCCTTCGAAAAAAATGGCACTTTTCGAGGTAGTTAAATCTCGCTGAAGACCGCAACCGAGATAGATTGCCTCGTTGCAGATTTTTAAAGTGTAATCGGGAAACTTGGACTTAATGTCTTCTAGTTTATTTACCAGACTCTTAACTGTTGGTCTTGTTTTAGATTCAAGAACTTCGCCCGTGATTGGGAAATAGACAGTAAAATGGAAAGAATTATCTTCGACATCAACGCCAACATAAATTACATTTTTACTCATAGACGGCCCCTCTTTGGTTATGGTTTCGAGCATGAATTTTGCTCTCCATTTGAGGTAGCCATCAAGCGATGGAAGCCCTCGGTTTAAAAGGAGGGCAGTCTATATCTTCTACCCTTCTGTAAATTCAAGCTGTTTCATGGAGGGCAGGGCAATACTGTTGTTTTTAACTCTGAATAGACTCGTGCCGATAAGTAAACAATGAGAGTTTTGTCTATCCTCATTTTTTCTATCGCTTTTTCCAGGTTTGTCTTGGCGGGACAATGTGTTGCTCCGGGAACTGCTGGAACTGGCGTCCAGGTCGCGGACCTAAGACTCGATCAAGGCAATGGCCCCATGGTCGATGTTCCTGTCCAGGCACAAGGCGATTTGTCGACTTGCTATGCCAACGCCGCCTCTCAGATGACACAGGCCTACCATCAAAAAAAATATAATAGGCCCTATCGCCACTGTGCCGTGGCGATGGCCGCCGATAGTGTACGATGGGGAAGTAAAAAAACAGGCCATGATAGACAAAAACAACAAACGGCCCTCGAAAATGGTTATGTTTGCGATGTTATCAATGCTTCAAATAAATATGGATATTGCGGCAGTTGCGATCCGCTATACTCCGCAATGAAGAGCGTGGAGCAAAAGAAATATTTTGATACTATGTATAAGATTTACGAAAAATATAAGCACCATTCGGCCCGTCGGCTCTATGACAAGATGGCAGACGAGTATAATTCGTTTATCTTTTTGACAAACTTTTCTAGAGACCCCGACATGATCTCCCCCAACAATCCTTGCCCCCCACGCAATCAACTTCCTGATGTTGAATTTCCCTCTTATGATGCTGTGAAGAAATTGCTATCGCAGGTAACACCTGGAAGCTTTTTTCAGGCCATCTTACTTAATTCTTGCAATCCACGAGACCCCGCATCGACCGAGAGTAACGCTCCTGCAAATCCAAGTTGTACCGCCTTAAAGGCCCCACTCAGGAGAGACACTGTAAGAGGCCATCTTCGAGGTTATTTTACTGACAATCAAAAAATGCCATTGTCGATTAACTATTGTGCAAATATGTTTGCTGCTGAAGCAGATCAAAGTGATTTTTTGCACTCTGATGGTTCTATGATTTCTACCCGGCCAAAACAGGAAGATCGGGTAAAAATATTTTCTCAGCAGCTTGAAAAAAGAGTCCTCACCCCCTTGCAAAGTTATATTGAAGGCCTCGCGAGCAATCCAATTGTAACTACAGCAGTTTCCGGAAATGGTGCCGAACAAGAGCGCCAAAGGCAGCTTAAGGAGCAATTCGAAAAAGTCCTGGAGTACGCACGCGCAATCCAAAAATGTCTGAAGCTCGCCAAGACAGGATTTGATTCAAACAACCCTAAATACACGAGCATCATAACGACAGCAAATTCATTCTCTGGAGGAGATGGTTCCGGCTCCCCATACGGCACTCTCCTCGATCAGATCAAAGAATCCGGCAATACGGACAATGCGGAACTCACAGCTTGCACCTCAGACGTCCAAGTCGCATTTGGATCAGGCCTGCCCAACTTGGATATCGCCACGAAGTTAAATAACATGGTCCTAGAAGGAAAAATGACTGCAACTGGCCCACGCATGGATGTCGCCCTTCAAGCGGCTTGGACTCAGGTTAAAGATTGTGCATGGCATGAGTCACTCCTCATCGGTCAACGATGTTCCAATGGCAAACTGCAATATCTTCTCAGAAATTCTTGGGGGAAAAGCTGCTCGCAATATACTAATGCAGACACTGCTTGTGATCATGTAGGAGGCGGAACCACGGGGCCGGCAACAGGAAACGTATGGGTGGATGAAGAAATGCTAATGCGAAGTGTAGTTGAAATTACTAGCATCCCGTCACCATGATACAAAAAGGTAATGGACATGAATAAAATACTGCGAAAAATTCTTTTATCTCTCTTTTTTGTCGGCATGCTTCCGGTCCATGCACTGGAAGTAGATTATGAGGAGTATTATACCATTTATGGAAAAACCGTGAAAATTGGACATCTTGAAAAGAAAAGAATTAGTGTCAGCAGTGATTGCTACGAAAAAAGGCCAGAGTTCAATTGTCAGGCCACCCAGGTGCTGGGCAAGGCCTCCATGAAGGGAATTGATAAGCAATATTTTTCCGGTGGTGCTGACAAAGGGGCGGTTATTTGTAAACGACAACTAAATGGCACCTTAATGTTAGGCAAAGATAATAAGGGCAATGAAAGTACCTTCTGCCAATTTCAAGACAACTCGTTCGTTCAAACCGGTTCTCTGTGGTATCATGCCGATCGAAACGATCATGGGCCCTTAGAGTAGGCATTAGAATTTATATTTTTTCCTTACTTCATACGCCATGTTTTTTCTCTTTTAGCGATGCTTCCCGATCAAAGTTATTTTTTGATCACGGATAAACAGTAAACTAATCTCGACATCGCCGTGGCAATCGTATGGCATAATCGGATTTGCAAACTACCAGATGGGAAGATCCTGGATTTTAGATGAAAATAACAAATCACTTATGACTAGGATTTTGCGCATTTTGACTAACTTTTTAATCGCAGTAGGAATCAATTTATTTTTGACGGCTGCATATTGCAATGAGTGGAGAGATAGGACTGTTGATTTTAGAGTTAATTGGGAATGGCCTGTCTCTTTTATTTCTGAAGTAGAAGAGCCGATTCGAGGTGGAGGAAGTTTCGAATTCGGATTTAATATATGGCGCTTTTCTTTTTTTGGAGGATGCAGTATCAGCACGTTTTCAAGAGATGATAAAGTCGGAGAGCAGCGAGCGGCGTCCGAAATTTTGCAATTGAGTTACGCCCTTTCTACTCATACGGAAAAGGTAGAGGAGAAGGAGTCTTCCAAGAACGTACCGGCAAAAATATAAATATCTCCATGACAAAAGCTATTGATTATAGCGTTTATTACTATGGCATGGAGGGTGTTACTTATTGGAAATGGCTAACCTTTGGTGTTGGTCTTGGTTTTTATAAAATAAAGTACAGCCCTGATAATATCCCATCCTATGGAACAGAACAAAATCTCAACAAGAGAGCATATCCATTTTACAAATGGATTCTAGGAACATATTTTTGATGGTAGTCAAAAAATTAGAAGTGCCTTATCAAACTTTAATTATTCTTCACTTAAAAGATTGCGCGGAATCTAAGAAGGGTTAGCTCGGAAATGGGATTATAAAGTAAGCTTTGGAATCGGTAGTCAGTTATGACTGGAATACGCAACTAAGAATTCCAATCCAGAAGACGACGTTCTCCTTGCAGGCTTCGAATGTGAGTGACGTCTTGGGAGACTTCGAGGCACCCTTTATAGGTACCCTGGGCATCGCGAATGGCGAAGTAGCGAATATGCAGGAATTTACTTTGGATAGTAATCCAAAATTCTGAAATGCTTTTTCTGCCTGCTCGAAATTCCCTTAGAATTTCCTCGACCGCATGTAGACTCTTCGGTGGGTGGCAGTTTTTGACGTTTCTGCCAATAACACCTGGGCTCCGCGGGAAAATTCTCTCAGGTCCGGCGCTATAAAACTGCACCTCATCATTTTCATCCACAAAAGAAAGATCGACAGGAAGATTTGAAAAAATCAAACGGATTTGTTCAAGTGTGAGTGCGCCTGTATCTAGCGGCAGGGTTCCCATCGGAGCCTCAAAGCTTGATGGGGATAGCGAGAAATTTTCAGTAGGGGCAAACCAGGCAAGGGCGATTTCATTTTCGCCTTTTTTTACCCCCCGCCAATCTTCATCAGAAAAAACGTCTTGGCACATGGGAAAAAGAATGTGCTCCTCTTTGTAAATCATATCCAAAATAGAGCGAAGCAGGGTTTGAACTTTTGCGAGATTTTCGAGGCCAGTTCCTGATTCAACGGTAATGATACAGGCTTTCATCTGTTGGCGAATTTCGTCATGAACCATCCACATGACCTTCGAGGGGCCTGTGATCTTATGTTTTTCAAGGAAAGGAAAAACCTGATTTTCTTTTCTGGTATAGTGCAGATTGATATGAGAGAGATTTTTGAGCATGAGGAGAAGATCTAAGCGGCGTTTCTCAAAAAGCATTTTCTCAGAACTAAGTCCTATGACGTTGAGAAGCGAACTAATATTTCTGCAGATGCGTTCGGCCTCACGGTTTTCACGCAAATAATTATAGATCGGGTGATCGTCTTTGACCTGAAGAGGGCCGGCATTCGAAAGACCTTCTTTAAAAACTTCAGCATGAAGATCACAAAGGCGTGCGATTTCTTCAGGCGGCATTCCCTCGCTAATCAAGCTTTGTTCAAGCACAGCGATTTGGGAGGCATCTACCTCTTTTGCGAGCACCTTGAAACGATGTTTTGCTTCATCAACCGTGGCCCCGTTGTGTAGGTCGCGAATGATTTTCTTGAGAGTTTCTTCTTGCTGCTTTTGGCCACTATTCGCTTGCGCCGCTTGCATCGGGTCATGTATTTGGATTGCGGTTTGAAGTTTCGTGATCAGATCATTAATTGGAATTTTGCTCATTCCCGCGGCATCGTCTAAAGTTGCAAAACGTCCGACCGTTTTTCGCATGATAGGATTTTTGAGCATCCTAAAGTGAGCGGAGAGGGATACAAGAGTTTCTTCTAAGAAGGGGTGCTCCTGTAGGAGATCTACGACCTTGAGTTTTGGAGATATTTCGGTATTTTTTTTCTTTTCGATGGGATTCATGACGGACTCCTGAGATGGCATGAAATAATCCATGGTGGGGTGGCGGCGACTTGGCACAAGTTCGATCCGTTTTAGTAACCGCACTTGACTTGAAATTTATAATAAACCGCAGCGTTTGACATGTCAAACTATTTATTTGTGCACCAAACTCACGAGGGAAAATTATCCGGGCACGCTTACCAGTCCTTCTTCGCGCTTAAAAAAGGAACTATTCCCATTTTTGAAAAATTATCGATTCAGTCTTGAGACAGAATTTATTCTTCGAAGCAAAATCACGGGAGGTGTTTTCTGGTACCCTGAACTATCGTTTGCAGATTTGCATGACTTACTGGACTCAATTGACCTGTCTGGAATTCCTTATTGTCTGCCCGCCGAAACCGCCTATAAAAAGCTGATGCCTTACCGGGTTTCGGGCCATGCCATTTTTGTGAAGAGCGATGAATTTCTTGCAAAGGTAAACTTCTACTGTTCGGCGCTGACCTCTCTTTCACGCAGGCCCCACTCTTAGATAGAAAGGCTGTTTTTTTAATCAATATGCATCTTCTGTGCTCAGTTCTGCAAATTCAATATCAGGTTTGGAATTGTAATCCGAAGATTCTTCAGAAGAGGCCTTCACATTTATATTGGATGCATGCCTAAGGGAAAACGTGCATGAAGATCGTCAGCAAGACACGCTGAACTCAAATTTTGTTCCGATATTTAATTCTGAACTCATTGATCACTTCGAACTTTCTAATTGCCAAAATCACGCCACTTCATTTTCTGAGTTAAATTTCATTCCCCATGTTATCTTTAATTTGAATATTTTTCGCCCATTGGATGGAATAATACAATCTATATCCTGCCATAAAGCAGTATCAAATATAGTAAGAACTGACTGGTCGACAAACATAAAAGCATCATCGAATTTAGCTGGTTCATTTTTTTGTAAATTTTTAACGATACTTTCAAACTTATGTATATTGGCCATCTCACGGCCTGTGATTATCCAATTTCTTAATTCTCCTGCTGATAATCCTCTACTAATGTCACCATAATTTAAGCAGGCCCTAATTTTAGGACTTTTGAAATCCTGGCATTCGTCAATCTCTGAGAAACTGCTTGAATAGAATTCGTTAAAAAAGTTGATCGATTTAGCGAGAAATTTCTCAATTTTTTTGACATCGGTTAAATTCGCCTTATCAGCACTCAGTGTTAAAAAAAATGCATCCCATCTATCTTCTTGATATATAAGCCCATATTTTTCGGCTTCCTCTTGTAAATATGCAATTATTTTCTTCGATTCGTTCAACCACTTCATCTTGTCATTTTTGTAATAATTAGCAATCTTCGAACTCCCCCTACAATCAATCATTAATAGGTAACCTGTGTCTTGTTCGCTATATTCACTATTTTCTAGTAACTTTTCTCTTACACGCTCGGGGATAAAATTGCTTAACATATTTTGGTTGTTTAAAAGATCATTTTTGACATGGAAATGCTCGTCATAGTGAAGCACTGTGCTTTGAAAGATATCAAGAAATTCTTTCTCCATGACGCCAAGTTGCTGAGAGCTAATATCCAACAGACAAACGAGCGTATCCAGGCCACTCACTTTGAGAGGAATAATCGCAACTTGTCGAGAATCAGATTCTTTTAATAACTCAGAACTCATCTTGGAAATTATATTATTATAGGTGTGAGCGTTTTTGATAATAACGATTTTTCTTTCATTATAAGCAACTGGCAGAGGACCTATTTTGTTCTCCTCACGCATCGCAAATGGTGTTTTTATCCAAGGATCGCGCTGGCTTTGAATAAAATTATTTGTAAAATAAAAAGGAGTTGTCCGGCGTTCCTTGCAAACTTCCAAGATAACGGCCTTTAAGTTAAGTGCATTGCACATACTTTCAAGGGAGTTTAAATATGCTTGCGTGATATTTCCACTCCTCGAACAAGCAGCGATAAGGCTTTTCCTAACCTCAATAGACATCATGCTGATCTTTTTACTTTTGTCCTTCTCCACAGAAGCCAATATTCCATTTAATAGGTCTAGGGATGAAGCGATTAGGTTGTTGATTGTTTGTCGTTCAAATGGAGAATTCCTGCACAATAAATTAAACTTGGATATGGAGATGGCGCCCAACACTTCGCTATTAGCAGTAATTGGAAGCACGCATGATAAATCCTGATCTGAAAAATCATAAACAACCCCGGCCTTTGGGATTTTTTCTCTCATTCTTAACTTGCTGAAGCCATCGTTGCTAGTCCACCAGTACGCTTCCGCTGTCTGGAATACTCTCGCAAATACTGGAGGCAAAATACCGTCGTCGATACTTTTAAATTTTCCATCATCCCCAATTCTCAAGACTGGATTTGAATTTTCAATAGTACATGTTGTGATTCTCTGAGCAATACGCGATTGGGTAATACCATGAATAAATTTTGGAATAATTCTATCAAGATTTACAATTTCATTTTTAAGAATTTCACGTATCTGTTCGAATTCAATCTCAACCATTTTTTTCTTCACAAGATATATATTACTTATTAAAAAATTCTCAATATATTTCCTACTGTCGAAAGCAAAAGCAGGAAATATCGCTAAAGGCAAAAGGGACTTTTGTGCAGTGTAATCGCCAAAGCCAAAGAACAATAATAAGTCATGAAAATACACAATATTTAATACGGCCAAGCCTATTCTTCGTTCAACAATCATTTTGTAAACGCTTACAAGAAAAAGAAACGCCAGAATACATCGATAGGAACTTGTATTAAAAATCGGATAGGTCTCCCTCGTTAAATAGCAAACGAGTGTGAAACCCATCAAAGAAGTGGCCAGAGTGCCAATTCGTCTTGTTTTGGTGAGAAAATGAATAAGAAAAAAAAGTGAAACCAGTCTATAGACGGCCAAAAAAGCAGCGAAGCTCATCCCTGTTTTAATTACAAGGTAACTAAAATTATGTGAAAAAATAATTTGGGCCAGAAATCCACTTATTCCCGTAAAATAAATGAACGATATTTCAGAAGGTTTATCAACGACCCTTGATACCACTAAAAATGCCGGCAAAAGAAGAAATAGCAGGCCTTGAAAGAGAAATGAATGGACTGAAAATAATTCAAAAACTGACTTTATTATCTCCAAAGATGAATGACTTCCAACAAAAAGCAGAGGTTCTTTGCTACCTATGCTTGGAGTATCTACAAGATTGAAGCTCCTTATGACAAATTTTTCCGCAGGATCAATTGCTGTCGCCGTTGAGAACTTGAAATAATTCGGCTCAAGAATATCCTGCCTTTTTTCATCACAAACCTCTCCAACTCCCTTTGACAGCAAGCATCCTTGTGTTGAGAATCCAAAAAAACCTACCGTAATATGATTGATTCCCGAATCCAAGGATTGAAAATCAAAAATAGTATCTCGATGACAAATTCCATTTCCACACACAATATTTTCGTGGGCCGTATGTTTTAAAACCTTAACATTTAAAATGTTAGACATTCCGTCGATAATCGACTCGCGAAATGTCATAAAAATGGTTGGGAGTATCGTTATCATTAATAGAAGAGATAGGCCGGTCCTAAATAGTTTTCTCTTATTCATGATTGAAACCTTGGAAACTGCTTACTAGCAGTATCCCCGTTTCAAACTCTCTCGGCTGGAAATTTACAAGTTTTTCACTCAATTCAGATTTCAACTCTGGGTAAACGTTTAGAATACAAATGTCTTCGATCCCATTGAGTAAATCATTTTCAATTCTAAAAATTTCCTTAAAATATGCCGCTGATTGGTTGGATGCTGGAATGATATAGAGATTTTCTGCGATTGATGTTGCATTTGATAGTGGAGGCAGCCCCAATTTTATCAGATAAAATAAAGTCGTATTATGTTCATCTACAAGCACCTTCACAACTCTACTATATTCTAGCTTTTCTCTCTGTAGAATTTCTCCTAGGTTTGTACATGAAAACTCAAACTCATTAAGACCAAACGTGTTATATAGCACCCTGTCTCGCATATTATTTATATTTGGCGCATAAGTAATCCAATTGCGCAAATTGACTGTGACAATATTGCATCTAGAACCTTGTTGTGAGTCCTGATCCAGAGACATGCTTTTTATTGAACCAATCACTGTATCAAAATGAAATACTCCGTTAATGAAATATTTCGGGAATATGGTTTTCCACATTCGCCTTACAAAAGGATTTTTAGCGTCATTTATTCCAAAGATCGAAAAATAAGGTCTTACATCTTCCGCACATTCTTTAAAAAAGGCATCTATTCCTTTAAAAGTCACATCAACGCCTGTTGTGCCTTCAGTATTTATTGAAGCAAGCTCTTGCACCATCCATCCGTCATTTGAATATCTCAAAAAAGAAAGATTCGTGTTATCAATATTATCGACAACATGAAACCATCTCTTTGAAGAATTGCTTCTTGATAGGAAGAATTCATGTTTTGATTCTTGTCTATAAGAATCAGCTCGCAGGCCTTTCACAAGCCCGGCCTTTGTTAAAGTGGCCAATGAGTCTGATGCTTTTTTTCTATTTGACTGTGATGATATTTGTGTAGCATTTACTACAAGTCGGATGATATTAGTTTTCTCCCAAGCGGAGCATCTATCAAAGCTAAATCCACAATGATTGCCGTCTTTCCATACCAAGCTTACGCGTGAGCCCGAAATTGGTTCAATAAAAATGGTACCAATTGGAAATATGTTCGGGATGGCCTCGTCCAAATATCCGCATAACCCATGTCCCGAAATTTTATTTACATTAATAAGGCAAGCAAACCCTTCCAAGTCCGGCCATAAGAGTTTGATATCCATTTTTTTTGTATCAATACCACAAAATTTCTGCCGTTCATTTTCAATAATATTTTGCTGGTTAATCTGTGCTACAACTTTAAATTTATTTCCTAGTTTTTCAATTTTCAAGATGCTGACTAAATACGCTCCAATCGTTCTCCTACATAAATACACATTAATGGTCGCCATTTGGCCTATAAAGAGATTGACTGACTCTAAATCAATTAATACTGAAATCGCTTCGCGGCTTACAGATTCTAAAAATGAATAATGCTTGGAAAGCCTTGTTTCAACGATGCAAATTACCGGCATTGAAGATAATTCATTAGAATAAATTCTAGTTTTATCTCTTCTGTTAATTTGGGTAATTTCTGTTGGAATTAAGTAATGATTATCAGATTGTCTCTGAAAATTACATTCGTGATATTCTGAGTTTACCCAAAAAGTGACTTGAATATTATCATCGGATGCAAGGGATTCTGTTGTCAAGAAACTGCAAAATTGGTCTTCCTCAATCTCCAACTTTCCTCTCATTGGTAGATCAAGAGAGTTGCAACGTATTAAACAATCTCCCCTTTCGAGTTGCTTCAATAATCCTAAAATAATACGTCGATTCTTGATTACATTTGTTTTCATAAATTTTGCGTTTTAATAAGATTATTTATAAGCATATCCAGCCCTTGATGATCGCAAAGGATATCAAATACCCCGCTGGACTCTAATTCACGTATGTATTGTTTTAGTTTTGCGTCAGTTAATGAACGAATCGCAGTCAAAAAATACTCCCTGGTTGCCATCTTAGTTAAGGTATCTACATTAACCAACTTATCGTTTATCGCTGTGACAAGGTTTGCTCTGACAGTAATTAATTCATACAATTTTTCCAAATTCTCCTGAACGCAAGATGCTCGAAACTCCCAAGTTTTATTTGTTCGGGGAACGATGAGTGAATAATCCCGCCAAGTTTGTTTATTTTTTAATTTATGATCATTGTAGATGTTGTTATTTTCAAAGATTATTTCTGGAAAACCATAAAAAATGTAGTCTGGATTGAATGCATTTTGAAGCAACAAAAGTCTATAATTGTGAGCTTCCGAACGTTGGCTATTAGAGTAAAGCATCGACAATAGTGGTTCTAATGCATAGTAGGCCCTCAAGTTCCTAAATCCCAAATCTATATCAAAATCCAAATGGATATGTGTGCCACAAGATCTTCCGTGATAAAACTGATCATATGGGAGAATCGCAGCAGGAACTCTTTCTGTAGTTTTCTTCACATTATTTTTTTTAAAAAATGAATTCTCGTTCACGGGGATTGGCAAATACCCTTTGCGAACAATTTCCAGACCCATTGTTTCTGACAGTAGTTTAAGTTTAGAAAAAATCTCTCTGCTTAGGTTCTCAAATGGTGCAAGATTTTCAAAAGGGGGGTATGCAATTTCAAGCGTATTGAAAGTTGAATCAAATTTAATACTGAGATATCCATTTTCATAATCTCGATTTATTTTTTCCGGTAAATTATCAATTTCATTTCTCTCTCTAATTTTTGAGCTTAAAACATTGGCTGCTTCCCGCATGAAGACCCTTTGGTTTCTACCTGTTACGTAGTCATCCCTGTCCAGCAGAAAGAATTCTTCTTCAACACCAAACTTCATCAGACCCTCGCTTTTACAATAAGTTATCGGTTTAAAACAATTGCGAATTAACCAATATTCTTACTCGCATCGATTAATTTGGGTCTAATATAAAAAAATTGCCTTTCTGAAGCATTCCGCAGCCTTTATTGTATCAATTATGTGGGTTATCTATTTTTTCAAATTTTCTTCACGAAATCTGCCTTCGAATCGCGCCCTTCCTTACCATCTGTTCTTTCATCAATTTTTGGATTTCTGGCGCTGATTCTTTTTTTTAACTTTGGAGAAAGTCTCTTATTGAGAAAATCCCGGATAAGCCTTGTCGGCCATGCACCCTTTTAAGTAAGGCGGTAAGAGCTTTTTCGCGAAGGAGTTTCGCAAAATGAGTTGCTTGCGGCTCTGCCTGTTTCCGTCTATTCAATTCGGGACTGGACCAGGACATTGATATTCCGGCAGATGCCGCCTTCAAAGAGATTCGGGTTTCAGAAACGTTTGGTAATTTCTGGAAACAATTTGGTAATGAGCTTCGCTGGTAACACCCATTTCCTCCGCTATGCAAAGATGATCCAGTTTCAGGAACAATAAGGTACGAAAAAAAGAGGCCAGCAAGGCCGGCCTCTGACAAGGAGAATGAAAGTCTGATTATTTTAAGGTTTGCACGGCCTTCGTGTAATCAGGTTCCTGGGCGATTTCTGGAACCTGCTCGGCATAAAGCACTTTATTGTTTTCATCTAAAACGATAACGGAGCGTGAGCAAAGTCCGGCCAAAACCGAATCGGCAATTTGCAGATTATAATCTTTGGCGAAGGTACTTCTAAAAGTGCTCAGGGCCTCCACGTTATTAATCCCCTCCGCCCCACAAAAGCGCTTTAAGGCAAAAGGCAGATCGGCCGAGATGCAAAGAACAACCGTATTGGGCAGGGAAGACGCCTCAACGTTGAACTTCCTGACGGATGCCGCACAGGTGGGTGTATCGACGCTGGGGAAAACATTGAGAACTTTTCTCTTTCCCTTGTACGTCTCCAGTGTCACGTCACTCAAATCTGTTTTGGTCAATTTGAAAGCGGGGGCCGTACTTCCCACTGCTGGCAGATTGCCCAAGGTTGATATCTTGTTACCTTTTAATGTGATACTCGCCATAAAACTCCCGTTGGTTTGGTTTCTTTATTAGGTGGAGAATAACACTTTTTTGCAGCCGATGTAGAAGTTCCTGCTGGTATAATCCCATACATATACTAGACAAATGATATTTTATCCAATATATAGAATATTATTCTATTTACAGGCTTAATAAATAAGATATAATGCTGATATATAGAATATATCTCTATATATCAGAGTTTATATGGAAGAAATACTCCAAAATGTAGAATCCCCCTACCTCACGACCGAGTTTCTCCTGAGCTTATATTCCGGGCACAAGGCGGCGCGGGACAAGCTCAAAAATCTCGTCCGCTCCGGCGATCTCCTGCACATTAAGCAGGGACTTTATCTTCCCGGCGAAAAATATAAACGGCCTTACTCCAAAGAGGTGCTCTCGGGCATGATCTACGGGCCATCGGCAATTTCCTTTGAGTATGCCCTGTCCTATCACGGCATGATTCCCGAGCGCGTGGAAACGGTCACCTGCATCTGCTTTAAGCGCGATAAAAATTTCACCACGCCGGTCGGTACCTTTCACTACAAGTATCTGGCCAAAGAGCTTTATCCGGTAGGATTAAAATTTCACCAAACAGAGTTGGGAAACTTTTTCATGGCCAGCAAGGAAAAAGCGCTTTGCGATCTGGCCTACCTGCAAAAATTCAAAGATGAAAAGGCGGCCTTGGAATTTTTACACCAAGATTTACGCATCGAAGAGTCTGACCTGTTAGAGCTGGATACCGGTTTGCTTTTTGAATTATCCAAAGTTTACCAGAGGGCCAGTACCCGCGCTCTCCTCGATGCCTTACTCGCCCTTAACACGAGGAAAAGTTGAGATGCACCAGGCGATCAAGGAAATGCTGGCCCCCTATCAGTGCAAGACTCCCGAGCATTATAAAAATGCTTTAAAAGAGATCATCCAAGAAATTGCCCTGCTCGGTTTGTCCCGCCAGGATTTTTTTATCAAGGCCGCTTTTTATGGCGGCACCGCCCTGCGAATCGCTCACAAACTTGATCGCTTCTCGGAAGATTTGGATTTCACCTTGCTGGCCCCAAATCCAGACTTCGACTTAAGCAGTTATCTCAAAGGCATCGAGGATGAGTTCGTGACTTACGGACTCAGCTTGAAAACAGAAAAACAGATAAAGAACATGGAAACGCCGGTGGAATCCGCTTTCCTGAAGGCCAACACGCTGGAGCTACTTTTATCCATCGAAGGTCTGAGCAACCCCAGTTCGGGCACCCATAAAAATGAGCTACTGAAAATTAAATTGGAAATTGATACTGATCCCCCACGGCCACCGGGTCAAACCGAGAGCACCTTCCTCATGCTCCCCATTCCGTTTAGCTTTCGCATTCTGACGCTGCCTTCGCTTTTTGCCGGAAAACTGCATGCGGTCCTTTGCCGCCAGTACAAAAGCGGACGGGTCAAAGGACGGGATTTTTACGATTTCCTCTGGTACATGAAAAAAGAGGTCAAGCCGGATCTCCCCTATCTTGAGGCCAAGATGCACCAAAGTGGCCATCTGCCCCTGGGCGAGAAACTGGATTCCCCCAGACTAAAAAAACTCTTGAATGCCAAGTTTGAATCCCTCGACTGGGCCCAGGCCAAGAGAGACGTCATTCCCTTTATCTCAGACCCCTACGCTTTAAATCTATGGTCGGCGGAGTTTTTTAAACAAATCACTTCCAGGCTTTAATATGAAATATGATTCCCTCATTTTTGATCTGGACGGCACTCTCTGGGACACCTGCTCCGCTTGTGCCCTTGCCTGGAATAAGGTCCTCGAAAGAAATATGATTGAGTTTCGGCAGATTGTCCCGGATGACATCAGGAAAGTGGCGGGAAAATCCCATCACGAATGCATTAGCGAAGTCTTCAAGGGACTGGACTCCCAAACCCTGGCCGTCTTATCCGAACAAACCGCCGTTGAGGATAATTTGCTCATCAGAAAGTTGGGCGGGACGATTTATAGGGGAGTCAAAAACGGCCTGGAAAAGCTGGGACGGTGCTATCCCATCTTCATCGTCAGCAACTGCCAGGATGGATATATTGAAACGTTTTTGGAGTTTTCAGGTTTCCATCCTTACTTTAAAGATTACGAATCCTGGGGGCGGACCGGGAAAAGAAAAAGTGAAAATTTAAAAACGATCTCTGCCCGAAATGGACTGAAGGCCCCTGTCTATATTGGAGATACCATGGGTGACTATACCTCCGCCAAAGAGGCAGGAATCCCCTTTATTCATGTGAGCTATGGATTCGGTCAGGTCCCTCACGTCCCATCCTTTGATACCTTTACCGGTTTGACCGATTCGCTTTTGACCGCCTCAATGTAAAGAATTCATACTCCATACTGCTTAATCCGCCTTTGCAGTATGGTCGAATGGGTTTTTCCGGGGGGCAAAAATGACTCGAATATTTCTGAATTTCCTGATTCTGAGCTGCGCCTTTTCCCTCCTCCCCTTCGCCTACGCCAGGGACAACAAAATTGATACGCGCACACTGTTTACCGAGCAAGTGAGCAACGACTTTGATGCTTTGGAGGACTCCTTATGTTTTTCCAATGATAGCTTTAAAGGCCACACCGGCCTGAACCCTTATCTCGCCATTTTGGCCCAGGTTGCCGATTCACGCGGGGCCTGCCAGGGCATGATGGGCGTGGCGGCGGCCTTCAAATCCCATATCACCTTTCGGCCGGAAAAAAAGAAAATGAGCAAGGCAAAATTGCGCGCCAGAATCAGTCGAGCGGTTCGACTGCATCACAATGATTGCAAGGGAAAAATTGCCATCGACGGCTACAGCTCCTTGCGCCAGTTATGTCAGGAGCAGGAGGACCTTTTGAGACAGCGGTCCCTTTCTTACAACGTCACCTTGGCCATCACCGAAATTCTCCCCAAGGGCGGGACCTTTTTTTTCAAAGGCCCTTTATCCGATCCGCAAAAATTAAATCGCCATCTTTTGGCCCAGCTCACCTCGATCTACCAGGACTTAAGACGCGGGGAATTTCCCCTCATGCTGGTACACGATCATGTCACCATGGTAACCGGGCTGAGTGTTGAACGGGATAGTCAAGGTTACCTCCGCCAGCTCACCTTAAAACACTATGATCCCAATACGGTCATGAGTACGGACCGCGATTTGCGCGACCGCACCTATATCTTTTCCCGTGATGGCAAAGAAATTTCGGGAACCTTGATTTGGAATATCACTCCCCGATCGCTAACTCATCTTGGCTGTTTTTTGATTCCTCGAAGTTAATTTTTTTTGCCCCTTATCTCTGCACAGAACTCACAGAACGGGCCTGCGTGACCTCGCCCGTAAACGAAATCATCTTGCGACCATGAGAGACCACTTTTTCTGAATCGGTTTTTACCGAAGACGTGGTCGTGTCACAAGTCGTACGCTGTTCCAAAGTTAGTTCCTCCTCAATAAATTGGTGTTTGGGTTGGGTGGCAACACGCTGATAAGACCAGGCATCTCCTAAACTGGTTATCTTATAGGCCAAAGCGTCTTCACTCTTGCCTTGAGCGTGGGCCTGTACCAACTCCAGTTGAGCGGCAGCCACTTTGGCATCTAAAGCAGAACCGATATCTGATGTCCCACTAAGAAGGTTAACTTTCGAGAATCCGAGGAATCGTGAAACGTGCTCTTCAGGAATACTGATGGCATCACGAGATATCTTATGACGTACCTTGAATTCCATTGAAGGACTCCATGGAAGCGAATCGAGACCATTGAGAATAACCGCATTTTCAATATTGCATCCACCCAGGTTTGAGCAAGGTGACGAGCGCAAGATGCCGGCGTAAGAAACTCCGGCGGCATGAAGCATCCCTTGGGCCTTTGTAAAGAATTCCTGAACCAGCATTTTACGCATCTCAATCTCACCGTGGCCCGGCAGATGATCTACGAGTTGCTGATACTTTTTAGTAAGCGCTTGCAAACGTGGAAGCGTACGTTTGAGAAGATTTTGATTGGCAAGATGAGCAGGACCGGCGTCACGCAAAAAGGTTTTGGCTTCCTCTTTGATATTGTCATAGCGTACTCCGTGAACAGCGCGAACGCTGTCACAGGCAAGTCTGTCAACTTCACTTGCCTTAACCAGAGACGTGGCAAGTAATACAAGAATCAAGATTAGCATTTTGGTTTTCATAGACCCCTCCTCCAACTCTTTTCTTAAAATATAGCGAGAATTCGTAGGCAGTTTTATGGAAAAAGACCGGCCGGGAACTGCCTCAAAAAGATGGCAGCGCCTCCTCATCTCTCTTGAACAACTCCACTTCCCTCTACCTTGGTTGTGTGCATTGCCGTTGGCAGTTCCAAACTACGGGCCTGGGAAATCATACGATCGGTATTAAACCTGGAGGCAGTTGCCACCATCCCGCAGGCAGCTCGCTGCTCGACCGTCAACTCTTCCTCGATGAATTGCTTACGCGTTAGACTTGCCATACGTTGCTTGAGCTTGGCCTCTTCTAACTCTTTCCTGCGGCCTTCCAGACGCGCTTCACTCTCGGAACGCGCCAGGCCCTGGTCTAATGCCAACTGGGTACTTCTCACTTTGGCATCAAAGGCGGTGCCGAGATTGGTACTCCCATTTAAGATTTCAATATTGCTAATTCCGATAGGAGTGAAATCTCTCGAATTACCACCCAACAGTCGATACTGAACATTAAATTCGAGCGTGGGATTCCAAGGAAGGGCGTCATCTCCCACAAGATAGACATCAGCGTTTATTCGACAGATGTCACGACTCATTTCGCCGCAAGGGGTACTTCGCAAATTCATACTCTCAGAAAGGCCGGCAGCATAAAGCAGCTTTAAAGCTTTCGTAGAATATTCTTCCTTCAGAATTTTGCGCATCTCTCCCGTATCATCGCCGAGGCCGAGATGATCAAGAAGATTTTTATATTTTTTAGTGAGTATTTTCAGACTCGGTAGTACTCGTTTTAAAAAACTCTGATTCGCGCGATGGTCGGGACCAGCAACACTCAAAAAATCTTGGGCCGATCTCTTAATCTTTTCGTAGCGCGCTCCATGAACGGCGCGAAAGCTATCACAGGCCAGGCGATCGGTTTCACTGGCATTGGCCAGGAAAGTGGCAAGCAATACAAGAATCAAGACTGGCATTTTCGTTTTCATAGACCCCTCCTCCAACTCTTTTCTTAAAAGATAGCGAAAATTCGTAGGCAGTTTTACGGAAAAAGACCGGCCGGGAACTGCCTCAAAAAGATGGCAGGGCCCGTTGCCTATGTGCATCCCTCAGAGGCCAACTGCCTGAAGATAAGCTGATTGTGTGGGGCACACAAAACGCGCATATTTTGCTGCACCGTTTTTCCGCCGAGGAAGTACGGGGTAACGTGATCGCACTGAAGGAAATGCGCGCTTTCACAGCGCTTATTCGTGATAGGACTAACATACTCACAGCGATGCTCGGCCTTGTGTAAAAGTTCACGCCGAAGAACAGTACCAGCGATCCGTGTTGTCGGTGACTGGCGCACGAGCGTGTGAGGTTTTGTGACCGCGTTGCTTTCTAGGGACTCACACAACTTTTTTAAGGTTGCTGCATCTTTGACTTCGCGTAAACGTGCCTTGGCCTTCATCCACAGTTGGTAAGTTTGCTCATCAACTTCGATTCTTATCACGCGCTTTTTATTCTCCAGCTTGAAATGCCCGCGCAACTTATCCTCAACTTCCGCAGCGGAAGTTGCTTCTGTTTCTTGAAGAAGATTGAGGGCCTCGACATTTTGCCCATGACTCCCCTTTGCTTCTTTGGATAAACGCTCGAGAAGCGAGAGTTTGCTTAAATTGAGATTGCCCTTCTCAACAATAGGTCGTGCTTCCGGCGTCTTTTGCAAAAAGCGCATGGCCTCAATTCGTCGTTGCGCCGACGCTTCAGAATATCCAAGTTCCTTCACCGCAAACAAAAAAAGGCTGCCATACCCAAGTTCAAGATAAAGCTTGCGCGCTTCAATTTCTAAGAAATGTGCCAGCACTCTGGAGAGAATACGATTTTCTTCTTTGATCAGATTTTTAGTATTTTGTATCAACACTTCATTCTTGAGATTTTTTAAATTCACAAGCACCTCCTAATTTTCAACTCTTATAACACAGATTTTTAGTCGAAATTTCGCTCTTGTATTTACGCCAGAATTGATCTCTAGGGATGTTTCAATCATCAACTGGCCATCTAAATTCTTGGCGTGCTTTAAGCTCAAATGCGGATGTCTGTATTCCCATTACGGGAGAAATATTTTAGAAAACACTCGCCCCAAGACCGTGAGATAAGCAAAAAAAATACTTACTTCGAAAAGAAAATTCTTACAGTGATCTCAATTGACAAGGCACCTGGCACCCGCCGTACAGGCACCCGCCGTACATCAACGGGTGACGCAGCGAAATCCTTCCTCAACTCTTCGGACCTTGAGTGCAAAAGTGCCATCATTGGCATCGAAAACGTAGGGTTTCTTGGAGAGGAATGACGGTGATGAAGAAGTCCAATACCATTGATGCTTACTCGGCAAAACTTCACGAAATCCATTGGATTCAGCTCGCACAAAATCTGCCTGCGTAGGCAGTCTTGCCCGAAGGCCCTTACAGACGTTTTTGGCCGCAGACTGGTCCAGTGGGCACCCCTCGGGAAACTCAACACAAAAATCCTCACTCCATACCACTCCATCCGGTCCTTTCCATCCGGGAAAAGAATAAACACTCACAAATTCGAAAATGACACCTTTGGATGTTCTGCATTTCAATCCCACCTGACGTTCTCCCATATTTTTTGAGGCACGAGTACAGGGTATAATTTCCGAGGACTGCGAACGCGCCATATGTTTCGCCAATGCCAGAAAGCCATGCTTGTACAAGATGGGGCCTGGTGCTTGACCGTGGCAGTCACTTTCTGCGGAGACCGAACTCATGGAAAAGATCATTACGGTAAGAGCAAGTATTTGTTTTGTTTTCATAAGTTCGTCCTTTCAACTCTTTTCTTAAAATATAGCGAGAATAGGCAGGCAGTTTTATAGAAGAAAAAGGGCCGGACACTGCCTTCAAAAATTGGCAGGAAAACAGAACTAAGTGTATGATCTTATAGTATGGCGCAAGCAATCGAGCTGCCCGCAATTATTAAATTGATCGAGGCGGGTGAATATAAAAAGGCATCCTCCGCGCTTTCGCGTTTTTTGAAGACCAATAAAGTTGAGGGGAACGACAAGATCCTTTTGTCCTCTGCCTATCAAGGGCTGGGCAAACGGGAGGAATCGCTACGCGTACTGGGGCGAGTCCTGGGTAAGGATGAGCTTAAGATCTGCACCGAGCTTGAATTAAAAAAGCAAATGAGTCTGGCCAATCGCTACTCAGGGCTCGGCTGTCATTGGGTGGCCCAAAGAATTTTTACCAACCTTGAAGAGGCCATGACTGAACGCAGACTCAATCCTCAGCATCTCTATCCCAACTATTATTATTTTTTGAGCAACCACTATCTTAGTGCCCGGGAATACATTCCGGGCCTTGAGAGTGCTAAAAAAGCGCTGGCGGCGGAGAAAAATAAATTTTCCTGTGCCACGATGGGGAGGGCCACGACCGCCCTCAACCAGCTTGATCTTGCCCTAAATTTCTATTCTGAGGTTCTTAATTTATGCGCGGAAAAAGAAACTCTCTGGAAGGCCATCGCACTATCTCGGCGGGGTGAGATCTATTATTTCATGAAAGATTTTAAAAAGGCCGAGCTTGATTTCATCGCCTCGGCGCATTTTCTTGAGGGTAATACAGGAGGAGAAAAGTCTTTTCTGTTGCGTTGTCGAGGTGCACTCGAGTTCGCCCAGGGCAACTTCAAACAAGCTTGCGATTATTTACAGGATGGTCTCGCCACCATCGGCCAATCCACAACCGCCCCCGGTTACAGTCTCGCGATTTATTATTTTCTAGAAAGATTGCCGAGTTATGAGCTTGATCTTTCCAAAAAAATTGCTCTCCGCTGTCACCCTTGCGATCATGAGTATTCATATCTGTCCGGGAGACGATGGAACAGGCTCAAAGACCGGCCACTCATGTTTTGGTACCAAGAACAGTACAACGAGACGGCCAATGACTGCTGGTGGATAAGTGAAGGAAAAATTCATGCTCAGGAATATTTCAAGGGCGATTTTTTCTACCATCGTGAAAAAAAACCGGTGTTGGATTTATACTCAGGCATTCTTCTCATACATGAGAAAAAAGAATTTATCTGCCTTTCAGAAATTCAAACCAGAGCACTTCACGCCATCATCGCATCGGGGTCTTTAGGAATCCATAAATTCGCCCTGGCCGATTATGTTTACCGGCAAAATTTTCAAGACCCCGCATGTGGGGAAGAAAGAATGAGCAAACTGGTGACCCAGCTACGTAAATGGGGATTCAAAATTACCCTGGAAAATAACATCTATCATTTTTCTGATTACCATAAATACCATCTCGTGCTTCCCATGAATGATTCGTTGTCACATCGTTCCAAGTATCTGAGACGCTATAAATTAGAATTCACGCGAGAAGATGTCGAAGCGATATATAGGATTCAATCATCCAACGCCAAGATTTGGATCAAGACCTGGCTTGAAGAAAAAATTATAATAAGTCAGGGATTGGGCAACACTATTTCCTACTGTTTCAAGGAGAAAGAAGTTTGATGTTTTGTCGACGGCTCGCGATTATCTTTACAGTTGCGCTAATCTCATATGCTCAAAGCGGAGAACACAAAATGACTGTTCAAAAAGAAGAGTTGAAAAAAAAGTTATCCCCCATGGCCTACAAGGTCACCTGCGAGGAGGATACCGAGCCGCCATTTCAAAATGCCTACTGGAACAACCATGAGGAAGGAATTTATGTGGATGTGGTGAGCGGCAAGCCGCTTTTTAGCTCGCTGGATAAGTTTGACTCCGGCACGGGCTGGCCGTCCTTTACCAAGACCCTGGAGACAAGCGATGTGGAAACCAAGGTTGATGAAAAATACGGCACAAGGCGCACCGAGGTTCATACCAAAGAAGGCGCGCACCTAGGCCATATCTTCGACGACGGACCGGGCCCGACCCATAAACGCTTTTGCATTAACTCCGCCTCTTTAAAATTTATTCCCAAGGCCGAGCTTGAGGCCAATGGTCTGGGGAGATTTTTGAAGTTGTTTAAACCCTACAGCGAAAAACCGAAATAGTGCTCCACCTGCCGATATCCGCCGGAGCGGCCATCCACCATTTTAAATTCCTGATCGAGAGCGCGAATTCCCATCTGGGTCGAGCCGCCCCCATCGAGGTTGTAGAGAAAGCGACAGTCAGGTGCCAAAGCGACAGCCAAGTCATGCACCAAGGCAGGGGCCGTGGTGTAAAAGGCGGTGGTTCCGTCAGCTTGAAAACATAAAAGGGTGCGAGGGGCGCGCTCACATTTCCAATTGGGAGCGCTGGGATTACAGCGGCTCCACTCACCGCCACTGGAAATTTCCATGTTACTTTGAAATCCAAGCTTGAGATTGGGAAAAATTTGCTGCAAGGCCTGCACGAGTTCCAGCGCACTTTTGGCGCTGGTAATAAGCTCCGCCTCGCTCGGAGACAGGGCCGGCACCGAAGCCAGGATGGCCACCTTACAGAGAACGCGTGGACAAGCGCTAAGCTGGAGCCGCAGATGATGAGGCCGCCCAACTGCATCCCAGATGATAAAAGACTGAATTCCCGCTCCTAGATACTGAGGCAAAGTGTGAATTTTTTCTCCCGCAAGGAGCATCCCGTGGGTCTCATAACCACGTCCGATTGAAGCCGGCCGAAACACAATCCCATTGACCACGCCCAGAACATTTTGGAACTGGGGAGCCGTCATCAGTTCGGGCAGGCGGATTCCACCATAACCCTGGCGGGCCTGGGAATCCTGATAGGCACCTTCATTGTAGATGATCTTGAGCGCGACGGGTGATTCCGGGGTTGCCGCCAGACGGTGCATGTTAATTGAGCTGCGTTTGACTTCGCTGTGCTCAAGGCCCGGGCCTAACTCTTCCGAGCGCGCCAATGCTGAGAGTAGCAAGAATGAGAAAAGAATGATCAGGCGACGGCATGGCATCTTAAAATCCTTGCTCTCTCATATTCCAGAGAGGTCTACTCTGTCCAGGAATGGAGAAAATCGTGAAGAAATAACAGGCTTACTTTTTAAGGCGACCTTGGGCATAATCTATAGATAGCACCTGATTTTAAAAGGATAAAGAATGAAAACCAATTTAAACATCGGTCCCGAGCTTCTCAATAATAGGGAGGCCTTTAGCGATGAATTTTACTCGCGCTTTCAGCTTCGCCACGCGCCTGCCCCCTTGCAGCTCAATTCCACGGTTGCAAAAGATTATCTGTTTCCAACTTTTTATGGTGATGTTACCTGCGCCATTGGCATTTTTTTCTGCTCCCATAAGAAGGCGCGCGAGCTGATGCCGAATCCCAAGATGCAACCTATCTCCATGGGAAAAGGGCGCTCGCTGGTGGTGTTTTCCAATTACATTTACCGCAATGTTTTAGGCGTCATTCCGTATAACGAAATCGCCATGACCATTCCGGTGCTGATCGATCCGCTGGTCAATGTGCCGGTTCTGCCCATGATCCTGCCGCTGTTTAAAAATTTTGGTTACTACTGTTTTTCCATGCCGGTGACCTCGCTGGAAAATCAAATCAGGGGCGAAAAAATCTGGGGACTGCCCAAGGTGGTGCAGGAAATTAATATTGAGGTGAAAAGTGACCTCTGCCAGGTGGAGGCCAAAGAAAGCACCGGGGAAACCTATTATGAGCTACAGGTGCCCACCACGGGCAAGCCGACCAACTTTGATGTCAGTGCCAATCTTTACTCCAAACGCGGCCAGGAATTTCTCCAAAGCGCCACCCATTTTAAGGGCAACTTTAATGTGATCAAGCATATGGGGCTCTTGCTCAAAGGCCCCCAGATTCCCGACCGTCAATATCTCAAGCTCCACAACACCCCCTCGGGCAACGTGCTGAAAAATCTGGGACTGGAAGAGCATCCGTTTCAGCTGAGATTTTCCAATAAGATGGTGAGCTGCTTTGATTTGCCCAAGATACAAAAAATCTGAAAGGCACGATCAGCTCTCGAAAGGTGCCAGGTCCATTTCGTTAACCTGATAGGCCGCGACCTCATAGGGTGTGCCGTGCTTGCCCAGAAGAGTCCGAGACTCAAAAAGCCATTGCCCCATTAAGCTCATGGTAGGTGTGTTTTTTTTCAGTTCTTGCGGCACAATCACAATGCTTGAGCTCTTGCCATCGCCCGGGGCCACCTCACGCTCCATCTCCAGAAGACGTGAAACCTCGATTAACACATTGGAATGCCCCGTCTCGGCCCAACTTGCCAGGCGTGCGCCACCGTAGGATTGCCAGATGGGTCGAATCTCGCCCAAGACAATGGCACCGCGAAAGTGGATGCCGGATTTGGGAACCATGTCGGCCATGCCCTGGGCGACAAAACGCTGTTCCAGCTCCATCAAATTTCGTCTCATGGTATCCACCGCCCGAAAAGCGGCTTCGACTGGGGCCTCCAGCTCACCCGCAGGAAAGATGGCACGGAGGGCGTCCCCTTCTGTCTGCAAAACGATTCCGCCATTTTGGCTGACCGCCATCCACATGTGAGAAAGGCAGGTTTCCAAAAGATCACCGGCCTTGCCGAGCTTGGCACCTTGGCGCGAAATTTTCTCAGAGCCTTTCAGGTCGACATTTAATATGGCGCCTCGTACGAAATCAGGCAGAGGAATCAGACGATGAAATTTTGAAATGGGCATGCCTTTGGCGAGGGCGGTTTGTGAGCGATATTCCGAAAGAGCAATGAGTCCTAAAGAGAGCAGCAGAAAAAACGGTCCGGACTTGCCTAAAAACATCTTGAGAAAAGTAGGGGCACCGCCGGCAAAGCTGACTTGATTGAGCACGATCATGAAGAGCAAACCTGTGCCAAACATAAGAAGCCGGCGAAGGCGCAGGCGCAGCCTCAGGCGATCCTCGGGATTTTGATAGAGATAAAAGGCCTGCAGGTAGCATGCCAGCGCGCCGAGAAAAGTCGTGACATCGGCAATACTTCCCATCCAATAGTGCGCGTGGATTGGCATTCGGATAGTGCTCACTAAAAATGGCTGGGAAAGACAAAGTCCAATACACAGCCAGAAGGCCCATTTCAAAATCAGGGGGCGAAAACGGGCAAAAGAAAGGCCCGCCAACATCCCCGCAAAGGCGTAGAGAATGGCCATGGAGAGGCCAAGGGAGTTTACAAATTGGCGATTCATGGTCATGTAATATAGTTCCACGTAACGCATTTGAAAGAGAGCAAAGGTCATGGCCAAAACCGCAATATAAAAATATTCGGTCTTCTCCGGGGCTACCGACCAGATGGCAAAAAATAACCAGCCCAGCAAAAAATTGAGCGCCAGAAAAACCAGCGGACGGGAATTAAACCAGAAATTATAATAGCGTTTCCAGTTGGTGGTACCGGCCTTTGTGGTCAGTCCCAGGCGCTGGGCATCTTCGAGAAGATCGGGGGCATCGTTCATATCCGTGGTTCTGACAATCCACATGGCAAGGCGTACTGGTTGGTTCTCTGCAAACCACGTCAGGGGAATTTGCAGCGCGATGGGTTCAGTATCGTGCCGTTCTCCCGTCATGAGTTGCTTGCCATTCACCCAGATGCGATAGGAGCCAACGATCTCACCCAGAACTAAAAAGTTTGCCTGGGCGTTGAAGGCATTTCGCATCTGCTCGGGAGTCAGAGACACGCCCACCCAATACTCCTTCCCTTCCCGCGCAAAGACGCGGGCCTTATGCGCCTGCTGATCAGCACGAGTGATAAGGCTGGCCCAAAGACTTGGATTCGACGGATTGCCCAGACAATCTGGGGTCAGCGAAGCGTCAGCGCCGCAGGGGCCGGGTGTCTGCTCATAAAGCACCGTCCACTGAGAGCGTGGCAGTGAAACTTCGGCGGCAAAGTCTGTCCACTGAACAATGTTCAAAAAAAGCGAGATAAAGAGTGGAACAACAAGCACCATAGTCATCGCGATAAAAATGAGCCAACGACCGCGCAAGGCCGATTTTGTGATCATGGAATCAAGCTCATTTGGACGCCGGTAAAGGTGGGAAATAAGTCGGCCAAAAAATGTCATGCGAGTATCACCTTGCGTTCAAACTCGAGTCCATTTTGAGGTAGTTGATCAGTCAGGCACAGGTCAACGAGGGCCTGGGCCACCTCTGCCGCCGTGATAGGTGCATATTTTTTGAGGCCTCCGAACATCATCGGCCTTAAACTTTTAAACACACCGATGCCAATTTTCTCACCGAGGCGATGATCACCCCGCTCACCGATGAGAAAGGAGGGGCGAACGGCAACAAATTTTTTAAAGTTCATCTTGGCCAAATCGTTTTCAATCATGCCTTTGGTTTTCAAATAAAAGCTGGGGCTTTGTTGCTGGGCCCCAACCGAAGAAACAATCCCCATGACCTTAACGGCATTTTTGTGGGCCAGCGTGGCGAACGAAACATTGTAATCATGATCGATATGAAAAAAATGTTCCTTGGTTTTGGCCTTCTTCATGGTTGAGCCCAAGGCACTAAGCACAATATCTCCGTGGATATGCTGTTCGACGCTGGAGAGTAGGTCAAAGTCGATCTGATGAACCTCAATTTTTTCCAGCGTGCCAAATAATTTGATCTTGTCTTCGTCAGAAAGTTTTTTTCGAACAAAGATTTTGACCACGCTCACGGCCTCGGAGGCACAGCAGATTTTCACCAAATTCTGCCCCACCAAACCGGTCGCACCTAAAATTAAAACTTTTTTCATGGAATCACTTCTTTAGTGTGTAGGAGGGGCCATAACTTTAACTTCGCTGAGCTTCCACTCCTGATTAAAATTGACCACGAACATATAGGCATCATCAAAACTTTTCTCCGATGTTCTGCCACGTCCGATAACCACAAGCTGAAACTGCCGCGCGCTAATTCTTTTTACATCCCTGGTAAGAACTTCGATGCTTTCAAACGTTTTAAAATACATGGGTGCGAAGGTTTCTAAATCTTTTAAGGAATAAGCCGTTTGAGTAATCTCCTGACGATGAGCAGTTGAGACAAATTCCGAGAGGTCGACAACCAAATCCGGTGTCACGGCCTCTTTAATGGCCTGAAGCCTGGAGAGCATGGCAAGAGGTTGCAAGGTTCCTTCAAAGCTGGCCAACTTGGTTAAAGTGGCAATATGGGCCTTGGCGGTGTCAAATTCACTGGGGAAAAAATAGAGCTTTCCCATATAGGCCAAGAGGAGGATAAAAATAACGATGGGAATCTGCCTGTTCTTCTGCATAAGCGGACATTCTATCAGGATTTTTCGAAATTCGTAATCCTAATTACATAAAGTCGTAGAGTTTTGGAAAAATTTTGAATTTCAAACCGTGCACCGTTTTATCCAAATATTCTTTGGTGATAGGCAGCACCCGCGGGGGGCGGTTGGTAAAGATTTTTCCGCCGCAACTTAAAGAGCGCGTTTCGGCCTTGTCCAGGTCATACTCAAAAATATCATCCAGCTGCTTGGCGATTTCGGGATCGCGGATCAGCGCCATGATTTCAGAGTTATGTTTTTCACTTCGCACATTCATATTATTGGAGCCCAGGATAGCCACCGACCGATCTAGGATGACCGCTTTGGTGTGAAGCGTGCGTCCCGGCCAATAGTTGTCAATTTTACAGTCATTCTTTTTCTCAAACTCAATTAAGTCGGTATGTCCCTGCCAGGCGTAGACCTCGACGCCGGCATTGACCAGCTTTTGAATGGAGGGAAGGGCGGCATAATAGTTGAACCTTCCCAGGTCATGGCTTTTAAGAGAGTTGGTGATAATTTGAACTTTGAGATGCGTGGCAGCCGTTTGCAGGGTTTTAATCATCCGATCCGACAAGGTCAGATAAGGGATAAAGACCCGCATGGTGTGCTTGGCCTGGGGAAGAATAAAATCCAGAGTATCGAGGGTCTTGGAAAAATGGACAATCTTTTTTTGCACCAGCTTGCGATCCACAAAGGGATTATCATAGATCAATCTCACGGGTGTGCTTTGCTCGGGCGTCTCACTCAAGATTGGAAAATAGCGCGAGTTACCTAAAAAATCTCCCAGGGGAAGCTCAACCGCTTTTTCTTTTCTTAAAAAGCTGGCGGGCAGATAGGGAATTCTGGCGATATCGTAGTAAAAATAATAATGCAGAACCTTGAGCTGCATCATCGGGTCGATAGGGAAATTCCCGCCCAGCCGGTCGAGATGTTTTTGCAGAAGAAACGGTTTAAGAAAAACTTTCGTCGCCACCTGGGCGGCAGGGCCTTCAAATAAAATATCGGTATCATGCCAGCCAACTTTGGTTAATCCGCCTTGCAGATACTCGTTGCCGATGTTCATCCCTCCCATCACCAGCTTTTCACCGTCAACCACAAAGACCTTGTCATGAATGCGATTCTCGGAGAGCTTGAAGGAAAAACCACGAAAGTTCCAAAACTTGTTCCATTGAACAATGTTCCTTCTGCCAATTAATTTTTTAAGTTTGAGATACATCTTACTGGCAAAAAAATCACCGGTTGAGGCCGGCGAGGTCCAGTCCACCATGATCTTTATATCAATATGGGGATTGCGTTCCTTTAAGGCCTTCAGCTCCTTATAGATCACCTTGCCCTCATCATCACCGTACCAGTAAGGTACAGTCACAAAAACATATTCCTTGGCCTCGGCCAAAAGCTGAATCCTGGCGCGCTTAGAATTGACTCCCAGATGAAGCAGCGTGGCCTTGTTGAGAGTTTCTTTGGACTTGGTTATCTCATCTAAGGATGACTTATTTAAAACGCCTCCGAGGGTGTCTGCCAGGTCCTGGGCGAAGCTGTTGAAGGCGAGAAGAAAACTGAGGACAACCAGTGAGATCACAAGAATCTTCGACATAACTTACTCCATAAGATAACGATAAAATTGCAAGATAAGGGCCAAATGTTTGAGCTTTCAAGAGGCTTTTCTCTCAATCTTTGTCGACGTGGCCGTTCGACTGTCAAAAGATTGGGCAGTTCGAAAATGACACTTCTTTCGGCCCCAAATAGTCACTTTGCGCCCGATCTCCCCACTAGGTTGCTACCAAATGCCAAGGACTTAAGGCCGGCACAGGTTATGCAGAAACCTAAGTTAAGCGTGTTCATGGGTGAACTCGCCGTTTGGGGAACGCTAAAAACTTTTCTGACTAAGGATGGTCGATATGAAAAGTACCGGGTGTATAAGGAATCTATACGGCATTTTTTTCCTCTGTTTACTCCTCTTCGCTGCTCCCTCTTATGCCACGCTCATTCAGATCTTGCATACCAATGACATTCACTCTCACTTAGAGCATGCCCCTCACCAACCGGATCTCGGGGGATACGCCCAGCTTAAGGTGCAGCTGGCCGAGCTGCGCCAGTGGGGTCACGAGCGCGGCATCGGCACCATCGCCATGGACGCGGGAGATTTTCTTGAGGGCAACATCTATTATCTCGCCGATCGCGGCAAGCGGGCCTATCAGATTCACGGACAAGTTGGCTTCGATGTTTCCACCATCGGCAATCATGATTACCTCATGGGCGCGCGGGATCTCGAACCCATCATGCGGGACGTCCCCACCAGCTTTCAGCTCCTGGGTGCCAACTTCCATGTGGACAAAAAATATAAACACATTAATCAAAAAATAAAACCCTACTGGGAAACGGTTGTGAATGGCGTGAAAGTGGGTGTGGTCGGACCAACTCTTAATGATGTGCTTTACAAGTGGCGCATTGAGGAAGGCGATATCAGTGATGAGATTGAGGCCACTCAAAAATATGCCCGAGAGCTGCGGGCGCGGGGCAATCAGGTGGTCATCGCGCTGACCCACGTAGGCCTCTCGAAAGATCGCAAGATCGCCAAGCAGGTTCCTGAGGTTGACTTTATTGTCGGCGGGCACAGCCACGACAGACTTTTCAGTGTCGAATACGTTCAGAGCAAAGGCAACAAACGCATCGGGATTGTCCAGGCCGGCAATCATCTTGAATGGCTTGGGCAGCTGATTCTCGATTATGATCCGATCAAGAAATCTGTGCGCGTGGCCTCCTATCAACTCATTCCCGTGAAAGCGGCCTATAAAGATTCCGCGATTGAAGAGGGCATCGCCGACGCCAACGATGCTCTGGATGTGCTCTTTGGCGCAGGCTGGTTGACGGAGGTGGTTGGAGTTTCAAAACTAAAAACGCCTCAGATGGGTGGCAATAAGCTGGTTTGGCAGTTCGTCTTAAATGATGCCATCCGCGAGGCCATCGACGGAGACTTCGCCGTGAACGCCGAGGCCTTGGCCGGCAGCAACTATCCCACCAACAAAGATATTACCCGGCGCGACCTTTACAATTCCAATCCGCGCACCTTTGAATTTGATAAAAAGTATGGCTACAACGTTTACTCCACCCGTGTGCGCGGCCTGTGGATTTCCCTGGTCTTTCGCGTGGTCATGCGCCTAGGACTCCCCCTTTACGTCTCAGGCATCACCTTCGATGCCACTCCGGCAGGTGAAGGGAAATATGGGGAAAAATATAAGGTGTCCAATCTACGCGTCAACGGCAAGCGCATCAACCTGCTTAAGCTCTATAAGGTCGCTTTGCCCGAGGCGATTGTGCGCGGAGGCTTTGCCATCACCCAATGGGTCGGCCTCTTGCTGAAATGTCCCGATGACTACAAAATCGCCATGTGGCAGGCCTTGGAAAATAAAATTCGACAGCTTAAGGTGGTGCAGGAAGATTATCTGGATCGCTATTTTTTCAACCAAGGCGGGATCATGATGCGCCCTGAGCGCGTCTACCTTCCTTAACAGGCCAAAACGGCGCGAGTCAGTGTTTCCAGCAATTGTGTCGCATAGGTAGAATCTTGGTCGAGCGAAGGGTGAACCTGCAGAGCGATTGAAAGCTGACCATTCCAGGTGACAAGCCCCACGGCAACGGGATGGGACTTGGAAAGAGGCGGACAAAAGCCCCAGGTGTGAGTGGAATTGGGGTGAGACCAGACTCCCAGATTGCTCAAGGTGCCGGTCCAGGAATGTTTTTTATCGTGATACTTTTTCATCAAACGATGCATCCCGTTTAGGCCGACGATACGTCCAAGCAAAATCCCCCACCAGGCCGCCCAGTGATAGCCAATTTTTAATCCGAACTTTAATTTTTCACCGACCACCGCCACCTCACCCCTTGGATTGAGGCCGACTGAAATATAGCTGGCATGATTGCTGTAGGGATTTTTACGTTTCAATCCTGCGCGCATATTCACGGGAATCAGCCAAAGATTTTTTTTCTGCTCATTTTGTAAAAGGCCACGCACACATTCATCCAGGCATTGGAGGATGAAGGCGGTCAAGGTGACATTATGCGAGCGAACTTGTTCGATAAGCTTTTTGGTTTGCTCTACACTCAGCACGGACAAACGTGGCACCATTTTTCTGCCTGACACCGAGTGTTCGCGCCTCTTCCAATTGACCGAATTCGCGCCGGACTCAAGAAAATATTTTATAAATCCCAGACATTGCCAAAAGAGATTGGGCCGAACCTCTGTCTGGGGACGATAGGCGGCACCGGCGCATTGGTGCCTTTCCAAGAGCGCCTGAAAGGCACCCACCCCGTCATACTGGCCGTGATCGAGGTAATAGACATCTTCAACCTCACCAGACAAGGAACATTTCAGATAAACAATATCCGTGAATTCCCCAAAGGAACGAATAATCGGAAACCACTCTCCTACCCAATCGAGCTTCCAATGATGATCATCGTACTTAGTCAATTTTCTGATTCCCCGCCCCGAAGTAAACCGGAACAATATTGCGCTTGATTTTAAGCCAATAATAAAATGAATTGGTGAGATGGTATATCTTATTTTTGTAGGTCGACTTGAGCCAGCGGCGCAGAATATTTTTAATGGAGTAAAATTCCCGCAGGACGCGCCAGAAATTTTTCATAATTGTCTCGGCGTCCATATGAGGGTGTTTAAAGACCACATAACCTTCACGATAATGCGAGAGATCGCCGTCGATGATAACGCCACTTTGCAAGGCCTGTCTGCCGGCGGGAGTTGCGGGGTATGGCGTGTTAATAAAGAATTCCGCAATAGTAATATTTAACTCTTCCAGATATCTCAAAGTATCATCAAAAACCGCCGGAGTGTCCTGCTCCAGACCGAACATGATCAGCGCATGAACGGCAATGCCGACGTCCTGAATTTGGGCGATTTGCTCGGCAAATTTATCGGCGCGGTTGAAACCTTTATTCACCTGATTCAAATTGGCCTGGGAGAGACTCTCCATCCCTAGCGCCACCCAACGACATCCGGCCTTATAGGCCAGCTCTAACAGCTCACGGTCCTTATGAATATTGATGGTGGTCTGGGTTCCCCAAACCACTTTGAGGGGAATCATTTGGCGAAAGAGCTCCTTGGCGTATTCAAAATCTTCCATCAAATTGTCATCGCTAAAAAAAATCAAATTTAAGAGCGAATGTTTCTTGGCGGCCTTAATATCGCGGATCACATGTGCCACCGGGCGATGGCGATAAGTATGACCGTGAAATTGAATAATGGAGCAATAGTCGCACTTAAATGGACAACCGCGAGTGGCGTGAATGGGATAGAGCACCGTACGATCTTTTTTTATCAGATCATAGCGAGGCGTGGGAATATTATCCAACGGAACTTCCGAGGTGCCCTGGTAGATTTTTTTCAAGCTACCGTTCTCAATATCCTTCAGCATCTGGGGAAAAACCTGATCCCCGTCACCGATGCACAAGGCATCCACATGGGGGGCAACCAGGTCGGGATGCATACTGGCCAGATAGCCGCCCATAAGAACAATTTTCCCGCGCTTTCTAAACTCCGCGGCAAGATCCAGGGCACGACGAATCTGCATGACCTGAGCGGAAATGGCGACAACCTCAGCAGGGTCATCATAGTTCACATCTTCAAAGCAATCCTCAACCAGCTCCATCTCAATCTCGGGAGAGACGTAGGCGGCCAGATACGGGAGGGCGGAGTGAACCACATTGGCGACGGAAAGCTTATCAATCAGCCGATCGGCCCTCACCACCTTGCCTTGATCATCGTAATGCGAGGAGTGGACCAGAAGTAGTCGTGTTATCTTTCCCATGCCTCGGCCTTAAGTCAGTTCTTTGCGGGCAGGGGCCGCGACCTTGGACATCCCCAAACGTTTATCGTTGAAGCGATGAACGTTGTTATAAGCACACCCCGGCATCAGGCGACCGTCGGGAAGGGCGTAATGAGTGCAACATTTTCGAATGCGTGAGATATCAAAATCATTTTCGTCCATAAAAGAGTGAACAAAAATGGCCTTAATCTTGGTTTCCTGCAATTTCCAAAGCTGCTCCTGACCCATATTATCCGCAACCTGATATTCTTTCAGGATCGACTTAAGGGAATCAAGAACCTTTTCGGTATCCACGGTCACTGACTGGGCCGACCAGAGATTGTAAATGGCATCCTGAATGAGCTGCTGGGCCTTATCATCCATGCCAGAACCTAAAATGGCACGGTTGGTGAGGGCATCGAGGTAAATCGCCACATCCCCAAAATGCGTGAGTGGCACAAATTTATCTTTTCCAACACCCAAGGCGTAACAGGCGGTGTAGCAACTTGGATGCGAACAAGGGATTGGTAAGAAGTCTTCCTTCTTCAACCAGTCTGTTTGCGATTCAAGCAGCTTGTGAATATCCACCTGAGTCAGCTTCTTCATCGGGTCCTGCGGGAAGGCGGTACCCCCGGCACCGGTATAGGCGGCAGGCTGAATGGTGACAGAGGTAACATAATCTTGCGACAAGGCAAAGTTCACAACCTTTCCGACCTCTTCATCGTTAAATCCGCGGGCGATTGTCGGAACAAAGATCGTGGGAATTTTGTATTTATCGCATTTTTCCAAGCAGGCCATTTTGGCCTCAAGCAAATTTTCTCCGCGAATGGCGTGGTAGTTGGCGTCACTGAGTGAGTCAAACTGGAGCGACAAATATAAACCGGCCTCTTTGAATCGACGGGCGAACTCATCACTGCGGCCGATCTTGAGTCCATGGGACGAGACTAAAACCCGTTTAATTTCCTTGCGCGAGCGAGCATGTTCCGCCAGCTCGAAAAATTTCGGATGCAAGGTTGGCTCGCCGCCGCTCAGGAGGCAAAGCTCCAGTGAACCTTCGCGCTCAATTAAACCGTCTATCACATGCCGAAACTCACTTAACTCCATATTGTAATTATTCTGATTCCACACAATGCAAATCGGACACTCGAGATCGCATTTATTGCTAATCTCGATAATGGGTGAACAGGTATGCTGCTCATGATCGGCGCATAATCCGCAATCATCGGGACAACCCTTATCAACGGGCGTGGAAAACTTCTTGGGAATGGTACCGGGTTTGGTGTAGGAAAGAGATTTGACCCAATAGTTGACATCGCTGGAGAGGAGGGCATCGAACTCGCCATGCTGGGGGCAGCGCTTGCTTAAAACCACCTGATCATCGCGAAAAATAATCTTGGCCTGAATGGTCTTGCGACACTTGGGACAGATGGATTGGGCGGCCGAAAAAAATGCGCCACGACGATCTTCTTTGTCTTTAAAAGTCGAATCCCCACAACAATTCACCATATACAACCGCCTATTTTAATGAATAAGAATATCATGCTACAATTCCGCCTATCTATTGAATAGTTGGCATAAAGATTTTACAGGGAATGTTGCCCGCCATATGTCTCCCTGCTATCAATAAGCTAGACAAGTTTTTTTTTGGGCGTTTTATGCGAATTAACCTTGAAAATTGCAAGGTCATTGTGACCGGCGGCTCCCGTGGGCTAGGCCGATCCATCGTGCTTGAGCTGGCGAAGTGTGGCGCTCAGGTTGCTTTTACCTATTCAAATAGCGACCAAGAGGCCGACAAAACCGCGCAAATGGTTCAAGCACTCACGCAAAAAAAGGCCATTGCCATGAAGGCCAGTGCCACTGATAAGATGGGCCTGATTGAGGCGGTCAAAAAATTAATGCAGGAATGGAAATCAGTTGACGTGCTGATCAACAATGCCGGCGTCAGCGAATTTTTGCCCTTGGCGCTGATGGAAGAGGCCGAGTGGGACCGCACCCTCGACACCAATTTGAAAGGGGTTTACCTGACTACAAAAGCGGTCATTCAACACATGATCAGAAATCGCCAAGGACATATTCTCAATATTGGCTCGCTGGCCGGCGCCCGTCTTCTCGCGGCTCCCATCGACTACTGCTCCTCGAAGGCCGGCGTCATCGGCTTTACCGAGGCCCTGGCAAAAGAGGTCGGCCGCTATCAGATCAAGGTCAACTGTCTGGCCCCGGGCATTTTGGACGGTGGTGTGGCCAAGGGAATTCCCGAAAATAAATATGTCGAGTTCATGGAGCAAATTTCGCTTCACCGACCCGGCACCTTTGATGAGGTGGCGCGCTTCGTGGCCTTTTTAGTTTCAAGCAAGAATAGCTATATGAGTGGCTCAACCATCATCATGGATGGTGGCCTATGAGCAAGTTATTTCTGGTTATCGGTGGCTCAGGTTTTGTGGGCCAGGCCCTGGTCAAAAGTCTTTTGAATGAGGGCCATAAGGTGATGGCCACCTATCACACCAATCAGGCAGTCTTAAATAATTCGGCACTGTCACAGGCCACCTGGATCTCCTGTGATGTGAGAAGCAGCGAAGGTCGCAAGGCCCTCCGTGAGTCTTTAACAAATCTCTCTTCTCCCCTTGATGGCGTGGCCATCACGGTGGGACGAATGCCCCCGTCCGTTAAAAAGGGCAACTCCGAACGCCTGAACTTTTACCGATCTTTTGAAGGCACAGAAGAGGAATCATCGGCCTGGATGGAAGAGGCCTTTAACGTCCACGGAAAAGGAACCTACCTGGCCATCAAGGAAACGATTCCCTTTCTGCAAAAGGCCGCCAATCCCAATATCGTCATCACGGGCTCTCTCATTGGTCACAAGGCGGTCAACACCCCCGTGGCCTTCGCCGCCACCAAATCCTGCACCAGGGGATTGGTGGAATCCCTCTCAAAGGATTTGGGTGAGTTCAATATTAAAGTTAACTCGATCGATCCAGGAATGCTGGAAAATGGCGCTTCCGCCTCAATCTCAGATCAATTAAAACGCGAATATCTGAGACATTGCTCCCTTCGGCGCCTGGGAACAGCGGAAGAAGTCGCCAATGTGATAACTTATTTTTTAGATGAAAATACCTATGTGACCGGGCAGTCTGTTCTTTTGGACGGTGCTCTCTAGTGGAGGTTTGCTGTGAGATACTTTCTCGTTGATAAGGTAACCGAAGTCGTCCCAGGTGAGTATGCCCGAGGACTCAAGGCCGTCACTTTGACTGAGCCAATTCTCCATGATCATTTTCCCGACTTCCCGGTCCTCCCGGGCGCCATGATCATCGAAGGGCTGGCGCAGCTGGCCGGGCTGATTTTGGAGGTGACCTTTAACAAAACCGACGACAAAATTGTCCGCGCCATTTTGGTCCAGGTGGACAAGATGAAATTTTACCGGCCGACCACCCCCGGTGAAGTTCTCACCTATGAGGCCAGAATTGAATCCTTGCTGGAAGACGCCGCCCGCATGGGTGTCAGTGCCAAGTGCGGGGAAGAGGTTCGCGCCACCGGCAAAATCAACTTTCAAATGGCCCCCATCAATACCGACAACATCAAAAAACAACGACAAGATATTTATCGCGTCTGGACGAAGGAGATAAAAAATTGTCCTCCTCTAAGATAAACCCCACAGACATAAATATTCTGGGCTTCGGCCAGGTCATTCCCGAGGGGATGACCTGGAGTGCGTGCCCCAATCGTGCCACTAAAATCGACTTTGGAACAGTGTTAAAAGATCGCAAGGCCTCCAAGTTTTTTTCCAAGCAGGATTCGCTGGCGCTGCTGGCCTGCCATCAGGCATGGACCATGGCAAACATCGTGGACCCGAACTATCACGATCGCACCGGCATCTATCTTTGTGTGGGCATTCTGCCTTTCGAGGATAAACCTCTGCAAAAGATTGCAGAGCTGTCCCAAACCGATGGCATGCTGGATATGCAGAAGTCCTCGACCGACAGCTTCAATGCCATGAACCCGCTCCTAACCTTCAAATGTCTACCCAATATGCCGCTGTACCATGTCTCGGCCACACTCGGTATTACCGGCCGTTATTTTATGACCTACCCCGGAATTCCCGAGTGGTTTTCCGCCTTGGAGCGCGCCGTCTTTGACTTGCAATCCGGTCTGGTGGACTATGCGATTGTGGGTGCCGCCGCCGATCAAAATAACTATCTGGTCCAGCATCATATCCGCCGCATCCGTCCCGAGCTGTTGGAGAAGCTGGTGGATGTTTCTTCGGCCATGGTCCTCACGACCCAAAAAACAGCGTCCCCCCTCGCCCGAATTACCAGGATCGAAACGAAATACCAGGCCTTCAATCCCTTGGAAAATAAATCGCTCCTGGTGCAATCCAGCGACTCATTTTTCGCCCACGCGGGCGTGGTTGAACCTTCGCTTCATCTCAATCTCAAATTGCAGGAAAAAAGCACCCGAGAAATCAGCTACTCATGGAAGGGTTCAGAGACCAACTCATGTTCGATGACGGTGGAGCTTATATGAACAAAAAAGTCGTCATCACCGGAATAGGGGCGGTCTCGCCCATCGGCAATAACGTTAAAGAATTTTCCCAAAATCTCTTCGCCATGCGCTCAGGGGCGGGACGAATCCAGCGCTTTGACCCGGCCGAACTTCCCACCAAGATTGCCTGCGAGGTCAAAAATCTCGACGGTGATTTCCGCGATGTTAAAATTACCTTTGCCCTGGTGGCGGCACGGGAGGCCTTGCGCCATGCCTTTGGCCAATTGGCGATTCCCGAGCACGCCAAGTCCCTTCTCAGCATGGGAATTGGTCTTGAGCTGTTTGCGGTGGACGACCTCATCTCACTTCATAACAAGGGTTACGAAAATGTGGAAGGTGCCAGTTCACTGACCTTCTTAAATACCCCTTCCGATATCTGCGCCCATCTGATTTGTCAGGAGGCCAAGATTAACCACTCCCCGCTCCTGCATATCTCGGCCTGTGCCGCCGGGACTGATGCCATTGGCACCGCCTTCTTAAAGGTTCGCGCCGGCCATGTTCAGGTGGCCCTCGCGGGAGGAACGGACTCCATGATCAACCCCATGGGCCTGGCGGGCTTCTGTCGCATTGGGGCCATGACTCAAAAAAACGACACCCCGGATATTGCCTCACGCCCGTTTGATAAGGATCGCGACGGTTTTGTTTTAGGTGAAGGATCGGGCTTCTTAGTTTTAGAGGAAGAGGAATTTGCCAAAAAAAGAGGTGCCAAAATTCTCGCCACCCTCGAAGGTTACGGCAATAGCCTGGATGCTTACAGCATTAGTGATCCCCACCCTGAGGGTGCGGGTGCGATAAAATCCATGTCGCGCGCCCTCGCCATTGCAGGGCTTACCGCAGATCAAATCGATGCGGTCAACGCACACGGGACCGCCACACCGAAAAATGATCCGGCGGAATCGGCCGCCATCCGAACGCTGCTGGGCGAGCGCTACAAGCAAGTTCCGGTCTCCTCCACCAAATCCCTGATCGGCCACTGTATTTCGGCGGCAGGAGCGATTGAAACGGTGGTGTGTGTGCTCTCAATGTTGGAAAATAAACTTCACGCCACCCGCAACCTAACCGAGGTGGCGCCCGGCTGTGAACTTCGCCACATCTTCGGTGAACCGATAGAATTTAAAGGCCGCTATATTTTGAAAAACTCCTTTGGCTTTGGCGGACAAAATGGCTCGCTTATTGTGGGCCGGTGGATGAACCCATGATGCTGCAAAATAAAATTATTCTGATCGCCGGAGCGACCGGGGCCATCGGTGAGGCCATCGCCCGCCTGTGCACCCGTCAGGGCGCTCAGGTTATCTTAGGATACAATACCGGGAAAGAGAAGGCCCTGGCACTCCAAGCGGAGTTGTCCTGCGCGATCTTGAAGCTCGATCTCACGAACAACCAGGAGCTGGAGCAGACGTTCATCGAGCACAAAACTCTGCTGGAGAATGTCACCGGACTGGTCAACGCCTCCGGCATTAATGTCGCGGGCCCGCTGATGTCTCTCGATGGTGCGGCGGTGGAAAAACAAATTAATGCCAACCTAACCGGTGCCATTCAGCTTACGCGCCTGGTTTCTAAATCCATGATCAGAAAACGCCAGGGCAGTATCGTTCACATGGGCTCCGTTTCCGCCCATCGCATGGTTCGAGGTCACAGCGTTTATTCCGCCACCAAGGCAGGGCTGGAAGGTTTCACCAAGGCCCTGGCCGCCGAGCTGGCCAAACGCGGGATACGGGTGAATGCCGTTCTCCCCGGGCCGGTGATGAGCGAGATGTTAAAAAATAGCATGGAAACCACCGGCGACAATCCGGCGGAACGGGTCCCCATGCAACGTCTGATCACTCCGGACGAGGTGGCGCAGGCAACAGTTTTTTTACTTTCAGAGAACTCTTCGGCCATCACCGGGATTTGTCTGCCCGTCGATGGTGGATACTTACTGTGGTAATAATTTAAAAGGAGAACTATATGGCAACCCTGACTCGTGAAGCTCTTGTAACTGGTGTGATTGAATGTATTTCAGAAAGTTTGGCCAAAGATCAGGCCACGATTACTGAAAAGACCCTTTTGATCTCGGAGCTGGGGGCCGACTCTCTGGATATCATGGACATCATGTTTCACTTAGAGGAAAAGTTCAGCATCAACTTGCAAAAAGAAGATTTCAACTTTTTAAAACGTCTCAACCTGAGTGACGAAGAAGGCATCAAAGAAGGGCTCTTAACTCCCGTTGCCAAATCCAAGCTCAAAGAATGGCTTCCCTCACTGGACGAACAAAAAGAGCTGCGCCCCGCTGATTTGGGCCAGTATCTCTCGGTGGCGTCAATTGTCAGGATGCTTGAGACCCAGCAGAACGCCTAGGCCTTCGGCACTTCGGCTGCATATTTCTTAAAAAGCAGCACGAACTGTGTGTGAGGATGGTTGACATTCAAACGCAACTCGCCTTGGTGATAGCGCACGATCTCCGCCGCAATCGAAAGGCCGAGCCCGGTTCCCTTACCTGCTGCCTTCGTGGTAAAAAAAGGGTTCAAAATTTTATTCTGCAGTGGCTGACTAATACCTGGCCCGCTGTCGGTTACGGTCAACTGCCAATGCTCGTTTTGATCTTCCAGGGCGATTTCGATCCAGCGTTCATCCAGGGGGGCAACTGCATCCAGCGCATTTGACAACAAATTGAGCAGCACCTGCTGAAGTTGGACCTGCTGCCCGTAAATTTCCGCTCCGGCCGTGATATTTTTAAGCCGCAACTCCGCTCCAAACTCTTTTAACTGCGTCTCAAATAAACGGACCGTCTCTGTCACCACATCCTTGATTTGCACCCGGGAAAAGTCTTCCCTGCGATCGGCATGCGCCAGATTTCTGAGACCTTTAATGATCTTATCAATATGATCAGTCATCGCCTGAATATGCACGATGCCTTCCTTCATAACCTGACACTCCAGGCGCTCCTTTTGCATCTGCTTTTCCATCTTATAGAGTGTGCCGTTAATGATGAATAAGGGGTTGTTAATTTCATGGGCGATGCTGCCCGAAATTTCCGCCAAGGCCACCACCTTGGCGCTCATGGCAACGGTCTCCTGCTGATCGGAGATAATCTTCTTTTGGGTTTCGTTGGCTTCAAATAATTCATTGGTATGCTGCGAGAGTTGGCCCAGCTCATCCTTGGCCTTGTATTCTACATAAGATTTGGTGTCGCCCGTAGCGCGCTTTCGCATGGATTCCCCAATCATCCCAATCGGTATTAAAATTTGTTTCTTCATCAACCAGTAGATGACAAAGATAATGGCGGCGACAGAGATAAGCAGCACCCAAAATTGGACATGCAATAAGTGAAGGATAAGTCCCAGCTCTTCTCCTGTGGCCACTTCGATTAAAATCTGTCCATCAATAAAGGCCAATTCTCCCACTTTTTGCGGCGTGATTTTAACCGGAAGTACATACACAATATTTTCCAGCTTGGTATCCTGCTGCTCCTGCGGTTTCCCTGCCTCTCGACTTTGCTCAATCAGCTGCTGATACTCGAAAGGAAGGACCGTGAGATTCTGTCCTATCCACTTCCGTTTACTCGCGGCCTGAATCATCGGCGGGGAACCTGAAATAATGACAATGGTGTTAACTCCCGATTCCCCTTGAAAAGAGGCCACAAAACGTTGCAGCTCCACCGGGTCACGGGAGGATTCCACCACAAACTGGGTGGCACTGGCCAAGAGATTGGCCCTCAAAATTAGCTGCTTCTCGACAAAAGCTTCCCCTGATTTGAAATCAAAAAAAATCCCGATCATCAAAATCAGTGAACTGAGGAGCACAACCGGTAGCATGAGTTTTAATCGCAGCGAAGACAATTTTTCCAGCACAGCAAACCTGCTTTTATTATCGGTCAAAGAAATCACTATACACCATTTTTTCAATTGAAATGGCATTGGTCAACTGACCTGTTTCCCGCATGATCTTTTCAATCCCAGGCAGAATTTTGGACAAGATTCCATGCTCCATCAGAAAAGGCGCTTGTCCCTCATAGGAGACCATCTTAATATCTTGCTCCATACTCTTTTTTAAATCCTCCGGCAAAATGTTTTCCCGTTGGGCCATGATGCGATAAGACTCCGCAGAATTAGCTTTTGCGTACTCCTGCGCTTTCTTATAGGCCTGCAAAAGAGCGATAATTTCCTTGCGTCTGCTTTTTAAAAATTCTCGCTCGGCCATGAGTACATCCACAATTTCCCCGGGAATCTCGCGCGAGGAAAAAATAATTTTAAAATCGGTTTTTTTCAAAAGCTCGGTGATAAAGGGCGGATAACTTACCATCGCCTCTATTTTCCCTTCCTGAAGGACAGTGGTCATCTGGGCCAGACTCACATGGATGGGGGCCACATCTTTGAATGCCATGCTATTTTTTTCTAAGGCCCGAAAGAGTAAATAAGGACCGGGAGAGGCGATTTCCACACCGATCTTTTTTCCCTTCAACTGTTTTATGCTCGAAATATCTTTGCGTGCGACAATGACATCCCCACCATTGGAATAATCGATGACAAAAAAAGTTACGATATCCCGCCCCTGGGTGGTTCCCAAAAGTAGAAGTTCGCTCAAGGTTCCAGGCAGAATATCCGCCTGCCCCCGCTCATAGGCACGTTTGGCGTCACCCACAGTCGTGAATTCTTTCAAATGAACATCGAGCCCGGCCTCTTTAAAAAAACCTTTCTCCTGCGCCAGGTAGAGATACTCATAGCCCGGCCAGGTATTAATCGCGATTCTGATAGGAGTCGGAGCCGTGCGAAGGCAGCTGGTTAAAAAAAATAATAAAATTAAGAGTTTGGTGAGGATCATCGCTCACTAATCTAACTGGTATAAATAAAAAAGGCCCATTAAAAATAGGCCCTTTTTATTTATACTCTTGGTCAACTATAAACTTATTCTGCTTTAAACTTGATCTCCTCGCGACTGACCTTTGTTTTATAAACTGAATCCGTATCCAGCGCCCGACCACGCAACACCGACTTAGTCTCCTGCATTGAAGTTTGCGCCACATTGACTTCAAAAGTTTCATCGGCAGTCGCTGTGAGCTTGACCGCCTTCTTGAAATTCAGCACCAAAGATTTCTTGGCGCGATCAAGAACGAGACCTTGCTTCTTACACACACGCTTGGCGGTTTGATATCCCTCAAATGTCACCTCGGCACACTCATGGCCCAAATCTAAGTTGGCATTACATACGGTCCGTTTGAGTTCCGGCACAGCGGTCACCTCGACATCCGCCTCAATGCAATCAGGGCGCACATAGAGCAACTCATAATTCACGGTCACCTTTTCCGCAGTTTTGGCGGTTCGCTTAAACACGAAGGTCTGAGAGGCCTTGGCATATTCAGGATTAGAGAGAGTGCCCACATTGGCTTCCTTTCCCACTAGATCAATCACACTAGGCGCTGGAGCATCGGCGGCCGAGACACCCTGGGCCAGCAACATAACCAACGCAGACGCGATAACTTTCATCATAAACTTCCTCCGATTGAGAGACTTTGCACAACAGTGGCGAGGGTGTAGCGCGAAACGTCACCGTCAGCACGACGCATTGCATCGCATCTTCCGAAGGAGAGTTAATCAATGGTTTTTAAAAGAAAGTCTAGTCTGAAATTATTACAGCCGCTTTCGAGACAGTCGCGGCCTCTTGTGAAAAACTATCCGAGGCCATGAAAAACGAGAAGGCCAGGAGTCCAAGAACAATAAGAAGAGAAGTATTCTTCAGACCGTTAATTTTTTTATCAGAATTCATTCACGTCCTAGTGAACCCAGTTTAAAACGGAAATAAAAAAAATTTTGAATCTTTTCAGGGCGCCCCCAGGACACTTCACTTTTCAGATAGTTGCACCTCATTTCAATCCGAAATCACTGTAGAATGTTTTCCTCTGAGAGGGAAAAGTGCCAACTTTTTGGGTGCCGCCAGCTTACTTGCGGGCCAGGCAATCACTCAGAGTCGTGAACCACTCCGTGCCTTTGCCCTGGAGAGTGATCGTCCCCTCTGTTGCCTTCACGGTATATTGGGCGACAACTTCTCGAGACCAGTCAAGCCCGTAGCCGGTATAAGGAAGTCCAAAGAGGGCCGGACGACACATCCCCACAGTTTCTTTGCGGCTCAAGGACACATCTCCTGCCACTTGAAAGCGCTCGGAAAATCCGGTGAGACCGCGGTTCTTGCAGGCCTTCAAATCAAACTCCTGAGCATGGCCCAGGACAATTTCGAGTTGGCCTTGCTTTAAGACCAGATCAGTCCCTATCACATCCAACTTCACCGCCGTCCCGGTGAGATCTATTTCAATTCCCTGCAAAGTAAATTTCTGATCCACGTGGGCGCTGGGAAGGCACTGGCCCCAGAGTGAGTTAGGTCTCTCCACCGCATTGGCATTCAAGGCACAAGCAAGCACTGCAATCGTCAGTAAATTGTATTTCATAAAACTCCCCCCAAAAAAACTTTGGCCCGTCTTAGCAATCATGCAAGACTCTGTCAGTGATCCTCCTGACCTTGGAAAATATTACATGGGCCGCAGGGAGCTACTCGATTAAGCGCAGAACAGTACTTGGGGAGGCATTAATCGCGGCAAGACTGGAAACTCCCGAATCCATCAAAAGACCGGCGCGCACACTGGCCGCCGTTTCCTGAGCGTAGTCGGCATCGCGAATTTTAGAGTTAGCAGCGGATAAATTCTCCCGTGAGACCATGACATTTTGAATGGCACTTTGCATGCGGTTGGTGATGCCGCCAATTTCGGAGCGACTGCGCGAGATCTCATCAATCATATTCGCCACAACCCCAATGGCATTCTGCGCCCCATCTTTTGTGGCCACCGAAGTGCTGGCGCTTCCGAAGACATCCGCCCTTTTTAGGATGTGGGCCATGTTGTAATTAATTTTCTCATGATTGTTGTTATTGATGCCCACCTGCATCTCGTAAAACTGGCCATTGCCGTCAAGCAACTTGCGCCCATTGAAATCAGTGGACGCGCTGATGCGAGCGATCTCCTGTTTCAAGGATTGAAATTCCCGCTCCACCATCAAGCGCTCACCGTCACCGGTGGTATCCGTGGCCGACTGGAGCGCCAGCTCACGCAGACGAGAGGAGATCTCATGAATGGTATTCAAGGCGCCCTCACCGACCTGAAACATGGTGATGGCCTCTTGGGAGTTCCGTTCTGCCTGACTCATGGAACGGATTTGGGATTTCATCTTTTCCGAAATCGCCAGACCGGAAGGGTCCTGGGCGGCCTCGTAAATTCTGTCTCCGGAACTGAGACGACTTAGAGCGCGTTCTTTTTCCTGTCTTGAATTACCAAGCACACGCTGCCCGGTCATTGAAAGAGTGTTAGTATTAACCCTCAGTCCCATTATCTTCCTTGAAAAACTCAACTCCTAGACCATCCATTTGGTCCAGGACTTAAGGTCTGGTCGGCAAATAGTGCCAAAAACTCAAGATAAGTCCCCGTTGGAGAATATCCGACCGAATTAATGCCGCATAGCGAAATGGCCTCAATCTTGCTTCCTAAAATTATGAGGAAAGGAAACAGGAGGAAATGACCTGATTTGGGAACAAAACGATACCAATTGTGAATCAAAAGTGATTCACCATGGTGGCATCTTGGCCCCAGAGGACATTATTGACACTAAGCTCGGCCTGCCAACTTCGATCCTTAAGTTCGAGCATCATTATCAGGAATTACAAATTGATCTCACCGGCCTTAAGCGGTTTCCTTGGTGGTCACACCTTTTTGTACTCTTGGCGTTGCCCTTTCTGATGGCCTAGCTAGAACGCATTGACGAAAGAAAAGAGACGATTTTTAGAAAAATCAGCAGGTGCCAGCCCAGGTTTTCCTTGGGGAACGGCACCATGAAAAAGTCGCGCCCAGGCGGCGGCATTGCGGGAAAAATCCATGGGCACTGGTCGCATATTGCGGCGTAGAGAGTGATTTAACAACTTGGCCACGAACTCCGAACAGTACAACCTTTCTCTTCCCGTTGCATCGCTGTTTTCCCACAGAAAATAGGGATCAAAGGGCAGACCTAAAAATTGCTCCTGATAGTTTTTCCAAAGGTCCTGCTCAAAATTTTTAAAGCCCTCGGGATTTGTGCGATAAAGCTCGTCGAGTTCGCGGGCGCGAAAAATATGGGCGACGCCTTCAGGGCGAACGGCACTTAAAAATTGGTCCAAAAGAACATGATGGACTCCTCGACCCAAGGCCTGGGCGACCACGATCACACCTGACTCTTTTTGAACGACAACCCCTGAATGGGAGTATGGGGAATCTGTTTCATTTTCAATCAAGGGACAAACAGAACAGTTGAGTGAAACGAGAATGACGTCTCCGGTCCTAACCTCCAGGATTTCCTCAGATGCTTTGGCACAAAGTTCTCCGGCCCAACACACCAGGACTATAAGCTGCACAAATTTCCACATACCCACACCTTTAGCGCCCAAACTTTGAGGCACCGGAAATTGCGAAAATACCCCGAGGCCGGGACATTTTCCGCTTCGCCTTCTTAAGCAAATCAGTCAGATTTCGCACGATTGAGCGGATACTAGCTCCTAATAGCAAGAATTGCCAAGTGCAAAGGCCGGCCCTCTCTGGCAAAATATTATTAAAAATCAGAATGTTACCAGGGATTGCCCGATGAAATGTGTAAAGACAAAATCCATACTTAAAAAATCCTGCCTCTTGGTGGCCATGTTACAGCTCACCTTTTGGCCGGTGGAAAGCGCCAAGGCCGCGTGCTCGGGTGCTGATGTGGATAAGGCCCGCAGCGAATGCGCCGCCATGGCAGACAAGGGATACACTTTTAGCGATCAGCAATGCCGATGCGTAAACACCGTCCAAAAAGAAGGAATGCGGGATGCTTTCCTGGTTTGTAAAGACATGCCAGAGGGTGCGGCGAGGCAGAAATGCCTCCAGGATAATGCCAGTAATAGTGCCGGTCTCACAGATACCGGTGCCGGGGGCTGGGCCGAGGCCCTGGGGGATATTCAAGGCGGGATTACCGGCATCGCCACCGCCATGGCACTCTTTAACTTTCTAGGCTCCAAGGACACTCGTCCCGGTTGCACCTCACGCATGATTTTTTCCGCCACGGCGATTGTGGCCTTTGCCGCCGAAGTCTATTCCTATTTTTTCTTGGAAAAGAAACTCCATGACCTCAGAAAGCAGTATGCCGACTATGTCAACGCTGCCGTCAGCGGCGGTTCCGGCTCTGGCTCTTCAAGTGGTGCCACTCCCGGCACTGGTGGCCTCGAGGCCTCAACAGCAGCGGCCCTTCAATCAAAAAGTCCCTACGACGCCCAGGTTCTGGCCTTCGACTATTTGAAAAAAGAGCAGGAGATTATCGCGGATGTTGCCGCCACCAAAAAAATTACTTATATCATCGCCGCCGTCGGCTTTGGGGCAGCTATGGTCATGGCGATTGCCGAGGCCGCGGTTCCCACCATGATCAAGTGTACCCTCAACATGGTCTCCCCAGAGATCATCACCTGGTTCAACTTTGATGCCCAAAAAAAGGTCACCTTAGATCCGCTCGAAACTTATCTCTTCGTCAAAACAATGGGTGCCGACAACGGGCCCACGAACCTGCGGGATCAGATGGCTGCGGTGGCCGAGCTACAACTTCTCCTATCGGGACACAATCGCTCCTTGTCACTGGAGGCCTACCAAAAGCTCGGGACCCTCGAGGAAGATTTCCAATCCATGCAAGTTTCCGAAGACCAGGCGGTAAAGATTTTTAGTCTGATTAAATCAACCCTCATGGCAGAGGCCATGGCGGACTCTAGTGTTCTTAATGGAGAAGCCAATCGCGACGGCTTCGTCCTCCAAACCAAAGGTGATTCCAGCGTTGAAGACAAGTCGATGTTTATCTCTCTCATCACCGGCGTGGGAGCAGCCGCGGTGATGGGTTTCTCCGATACCTTCAGAACCTGGATGAGCTCGAGCCCGGGAGTGGCCATCATGTCCGGTGTTTCCATGGCCCTCAACATTGCCCTGGCCGCCATTGCCGCAGCGGAAGAGGAGAATGCCAAAAAAAATGCCGAGACGGCCCAGAAAATTAAGGACCAATTTGTTAGCTCCGTCGCCGCCTACTGTCCCAACGGACGGGAAAATCTGGCCGAGCCAAACTGCTATTGCTACACCGACGATGGCAAGAAAAATCCCAATCGGACCAACTCGGCAACCTGTAAAAACCTCTGGCAGAAAAACGATAATAATCTCTTTAAAGATATCAAGAGTGTCGCCATCGGGACGGGAAATGAAAATCCCATCGGCTGCCTGACTGTCAACCGCCAGTTCGATGCCGAATGCAAATGTAAAAAATTCATCGACTCCAAATCCGGAAAAAATGCCTGCTACAGTGTTCCCATGGGCACCAACAGTTTGGGCAGCATGGGTGCCGGCCTCGGACTTGGGAGCACCATTAACGACCTCAATAGCTTGGCCAATGGCAATTTTAATAAGGGCTCAGTCAATCAAAACGAGCTCAATCAAAGAGCGGCTCGCACCAAAAATTTCGGAAACCAGATGCTCAAAAAACTCAATGATGATAGGGCCAAAAATAAATTACCTTTGATTGATCTCTCTCCCAAAGGGGTGGCCAATTTCATCAGGAACAATGCCCCGAAAGAAATTCTCAACGGGACCGCCCAATCAAAGCTCTCTCCCGATAATCTGAGCAATCAGGAGCGCCCGGTGGGCGAGGCGCTCAAGGATGCCATAGCGAAAACCGGTATGGATAAAAAATATGAGTACGTCGGCGGCGGCGGAGGCAAGAAGGCGGCCGAGGATAAAAAGGGATTCAACTTCGAGATGGACAATGCCGGTGCCAATGCCTCGGGTGAGGCCCGTATCATGGACGGTTTCATGGATAAGAAATTTAACTTTAAAGACAATGACATTGTTAAAAATGGTGATGCAAGTATCTGGCAGGTTATCTCAACTCGATACACCAAGAGTGCCCTGCCCCGCTTGTTTGCCACCGATGCGGAAATGAAGGCCATCGAAGCCGCCAATGATAATTCTGCACCAACTGAACCGGCCAAGGCCCCGTGACCATCTCTTTTGACATACTCACGGGGCGTACCGAAACCCATCTCGCCCATCATCCGGGTTTTAACACTCTGGTGCATCGTGATGTTTTACCGGCCCTGACCAACTTGCAAAAAGAGGCCCAGGCCGCAGGGTTTGATCCCATGATTGTTTCGGCCTTTCGCTCCTATCAAAAGCAATTGGAAATCTGGAATGCCAAGGCGAAAGGCGAGCGCCCAGTCTTGGATGATGAAGGCCTTCCCTTGGACATCAGCAGTTTGAGCGAAGAAGATTTATGCCTCAGTATCATGCGCTGGTCGGCACTCCCGGGGGCCAGCCGGCACCATTGGGGCACAGACTTGGACATCGTCGACCGAAGGGCCCTCCCCTCTCCCGATTATAAGATCCAGCTGATTCCGGAAGAAGTCGAGGATGGCGGCCTGTTCGCGCCTTTTTATGATTGGCTGGAACAATTTTTGGGTCAGAATGGGACGCCGACTTTTTTCTGGCCCTACCGCCACGACAAGAAAGGCATTGCCCCGGAACGCTGGCACCTGAGCTTCGCCCCCACCGCCAACGCCTTACTCGAGGCCTATACTTTTGAAATCTTCTGGCGCAATATCGAAGAATCGGATTTACGTTTGAAACAGGCGGTAAAACTCTCCGCCCATGAACTCTATCACCGCTTTTTTTTAAATATCACACCGCCCGGCTAAACAGGCGGAAGGTCTCCGATGGCACTGAACCAGGCGTCCGTGGGTTTTATCAGCGTGCGTTTTTCCATGTCGAAGAGTCCCACCACAAGTTCCAGACGGGAGGCCACCTCCCCGTCCGATTTTTCAATCCACTGTTTCATGCCCATGAGAAAGGTATTTTTCATGCCGGTGGATTCGGATTTGATCGTGATCTTTTCGCGATTTTTGAGCTCACGGCGAAAGGTGATATGCGCCTCCACAATGACCGGGCCGACTTTCTCCGCTCGCACGCGCTCATAACCAAAGCCATTCTTGGTGACAAAATCCCAGCGTGCCTCCTCGTAGAGCTCCAGATAAGTGGCATTGTTGACGTGACCAAAAGTATCGAGATGGTGTTCGAGAATGGTTATCTCATAGGTAAAAAGCGTCGGCATACGACTCCAGCCCTAAAATATGCCACAAAATATGGCCATAAATAATTTTAATTGCCTGCTTCCCAGGCAGCCTCTTGAAATAAACCTAATGACCTAAAAAAACTAGCTATTTCTCACCCTCTCAACCACAGAGGGGCCTAGGATAGTTTGTGGCCTAAACTCCCCTCAGGTTTTAACCGATAATAACTTATAATGGACTGAAATGCTTAACTCTTCATGAGGTTTAGTATGGCCCTAAAATTTATCTGTCTCCTGGCTGCCTTCACTCTTTTCAGCGGATATCAGCTGGTCACGGCGGTCTATGCCGATGAAGAGGCGCTGCCGGCCTCAAACCTTACAAGCGACGGTGCAGCAGCATGGACTTCAATGGGAGCGCCTCCAACAGGAGATGCCGCCGCCGCAGCTGCCGCAGGTGCAGGTGGCGCAGATAGCAGCGAAGACCTTATGACCGATACGGTTCCCACTGGCACCGACACGGGTGCCTCAGGTCAGCAATGTCTGGGAGGTACGGCCGGCCCTTTTAAGGGTCACAAGGATTGTATTGTGCCAGCTTCGGCCCGACCTGACCAATGTGCGCTCGATAAGTATATGACCTCAATTGAGGCGATTCGACAAAACGGTAACGAGGTCTATCTCGGTAGTGCCTTGGACAAGGCCAGAATTCAGCGTGTGGGAAAAGGCAAAAAACTGACTCTGGGACGCCTGTGTTTTCTGCGTTTCATCCAAAGGGCCCGCATCGTTTCGGGATACATCCAAGGAACAGATATCAACCTAACCAAGTTAGGCATCGAGCCGCAAACGGGCACGAAGACCAAGCCCGTCCCGTTACCTGACACGTTTAACGTGACCCCCTCAGAACGTTCAGAGGAAGGCCTTTACCCCGGTGGTGATTTCTTTAAAATGTGCCAACGCATTGACTACAACGGCACGAAAGGCTTCAACCAGCTAGTCAAAGATAAGACTCCCTTTACTGGGAGTGATGAGCAACAAACCGAGTTTAGAGGTGAGTACACGACAATTTTAAGAGAATTCCAAGGCAAGATTACCGCCAGCGACGTGCTCATTGATATCAACACGGAGGATGGTGCCGTCGCCGGCAAGCTGTCTAGTTACGCCGATGTCCTGACAGATTATGGCAGAAAGTTGAAAGAACTCTTTTCCAAGTCGCGAAGATGTACCGCGGGGAGAAATCTGGTCAAAGCTTTTATCGACTGGAGTGACTCCGATCAGACCAAGAAGCCCGCAGACAAGGCCTCCTTTGATGGAAAAATAAAATGTAAATCTGAAGGACCGGAAACCCAAGACTACTGGTCTTGCGCAGCGACAGTCGATGCTTATAACGTGGCCGAGATTGCGGACAAGGGAATCACCACCATTCAGCAGATTGATTTTATGAATAAGCAGACAGAGGTACAAACAGATGTCATGATTCAGCAAAAGGATGATGTCACGGCGGCCCTCAAGGGTCAGCGCGATATGGTGAAGAAACAAGCTGAGGTGGCCCATATCGCAGGCACAGTGGACCTCGCCAAGGCCGCAGCTCTGGCCAGCAAGATGAGCAGTATCCCTACCATTTCCGACATCATCAATTCATGTAATACCTATCTTCCGACGGCCAACACAGATAAGGTGCAAAAGGACAATTACAATGCGGTCCTGGCCATACTCCAGTATCACATTATCTTCTTCAATTTCGGAAAAGAGGCCCTGGCCGGAATGGGTAACGGCGCCGGAAGTGTGAATGACCTCAGGGTCAACCAAATTTTTCCGGCCTATGATTCTGCCGAATATGCCGGCACGGGTGAAAATGCCGTCGATCTCTGCGCCAATGTGGCCGCCAATTCTGGCATGAACCTGGCCATGAATGGGCCGGCGAAAGATGCCGCCAAGGCCGCCATGATCGCTGCCGGTCTCGAAGGAATTGCCAACCAGGCCAAAGGAATCATTCTGACCGGACAGGCCGACAAGATTGATGATGCCATTGATGGAATGAACAAATTCAAGCCAGAGCTTCCCACTTTTGGCAGTCAGGATGTGATGGTGCAGAAATGTCAGGCCGATCCCAGCTTACCGGAATGCAGCCAGTTTGGCTTTAATCGCGATATCGGTTTTGCCGGTAATAGCTTCAACATTGACGGCATGGCCAACGGCACCTCAGATGCCTCAAGTCTGGGAAGCGGGGAAAGTAATAACGCGAATGCCACAGGAAACAGTGGTGACACAAATCGTTCCGGCGTGGTTCAACGTATTGGTGGTTCCGTGGGAGGCATCAATAAGGCCAGTGGACTGGAGGGCACCGTCGGTGCCGCTCGCTTCAAAAATGGTGGAGCTGGCGGTGGCGGTGGCGGTGGTGGTACCCCTGGCTCTATGGCCGCCCCAGGCGGCGGCGGCGGCGGTGATGGCGCTGGTGGTGGTGGTGCCGGCGGCGGAGCTGTGAGAAACGGCTCAACCGGTTATGAAGGCGGCGGAGCAAGGCTGGCCTACGGTGGTGGTGCCGGGGGCGGCAAATCATCGGGCAAACCTGGAGAAGAAAATCCTTTCGCCAAACTCTTTGGTAAAAAAGACGAGGGCGGTAACTCATCCTTGGATTTCGGCCGCGGCCCGGCTTCAGTGGGAGGCCAGGGGGCCAATATTTTCGGCATGATTTCCAATCGCTACCAGCAGGTTAATGGGTCTAAACGACTCCTGGAGTATGAGGCCAAATAGTCCCTGGTAACCCCGGAACGGCATCTCGCAGACCTAATCCCATGTAATTTTGGGGTGTTAGCTTACATTTTCCTTGGCACGAAAACTGTATATGTACAATCATCGGCGCTGTCCAAAGACGGAGCTAAGGAGAATGTATGGCACCAATAAATAAGTTACCCCGACCAGTTGCTCAAACGAAGGCCCTCCCCCTAGAAATTAATCTGGATACTGAGAAGCTCACCCGATTAATGGAAGGATTGGCCTTGATCATACTTTCCCTTCTCATTTCGGCCTGATCAAAGTCATTCAATTGGCCTAATGGATTAGGCCAAGTATTTTGACTTGCCACTCAGCAAAAATCACGTTTAGCATAGTCAAGGAAGACAACATGCAAATAAGTGAGAACCAAGACAACTACGACGCAAAGCATATCCTTTTGGGCGAATCCCAAGCGGCCTTCAACTATCTCGATCGCCTGTTGTTTACCGTATTTGAAATGGCCGGGCTCGCCGAGCAAACGGAATTCAAGTCACAGTCCCAACAGATGATTTTAAAACTGGTGGATTTTTGGGAAGCGACCATCTTTCGTCTCCCCATTCGCCAAACCTCAGGGCCCCACAATCACCTCACCTTGCAGCGTTACCTCAAGGCGGGCCATGGGCTTTTGAGCTCTCTCGCGTCCTTTGATCTGGACGAGGCAGAATTCCTCCGACTGGGCTGTGATTATGTGAACCTGCTCTACGCCCACGCTCATGGCATCCATTATTATTTGAAACAGTCGAGCGGCCACGACGTCCCTTTTCCGAACCTGGGTGCGCTCTACGTAAAAACCGAAGGACCGCTTCCCTGCTTTGCCACCTCCCCTGAACACCTGCGCGACTGTGCCGGCGGGGGCGATTTTCTGGTGCTGTCACTGGAAAAACAACGGGACAAAAAATATGCCGAATACATTGCCCGCGGACACAAAAGTATTTTGCACAAAAGTTTTCCCCTGGCCCTCCAGCACTTTGAGAAGGCCATCAAAATAAAAACCACCGCCGAGGCCCTCACACTGGCGGGGTGGGCCCACGGATTTCTGGGGCAGTTCGAGCAGGCCAGAAACTATTGCCTCAAGGCCATCTCCAACAATCCTGACTATGGTCCTCCCTACAATGACCTGGGCACCTACCTTTTTAAGGAAGGAAGAATTGACGAAAGCATGCAGTGGTTTACACTGGCAAAACGCGCTCCCATCTACGACAATCGCGAATTCCCTTATATCAACGCCGCCCGCGTTTACCTGGCACGGGGAGAATATGAGCTTGCGGTGGCGGAATTTACCAAGGCCCAGATGTTGGCCCCCTTCAACACCGAAATCGCCGGCACACTGGAAAAATTGCGTGCCCTGGTTGATAAAAACAAAAACAAGCTGCATAGTGTGCCAATATCCCCCGAGGGCCCTGAGCTATGTCCGTAAAGCGCGGCGAACTACTTTATTTTTTGAAAGAGTATCTTGAGACGTCGAAATTTCCCCAAGATTATTGTGACAACGGCCTACAGGTCGAAGGGTGTGAAACACTCTCACGCCTGGCCTTTGCCACCACCGCCACCTGGGAGAGCATTGAGTTCGCTCGCCAATTTGGGGCCTCCGCACTGATTGTTCACCACGGACTCATCTGGAAAAATTCTGGCAGTAATCCCATCGTCGGCCCCCACTACAACCGACTCCGCAGTCTGATCAAACATGACATCAATCTCATGGCCTATCATCTGCCCTTGGATGCCCATTTGGAATGTGGCAATGCTGCCACCCTGGCCGGTAAATTAAAGCTCGCGGCGATTGTGCCCTTTGGCAGCTACAAGATGATGCCCTTGGGAGTTCGCGGTCACTTCAGCTCTCCCATGAATCCTCAAGATTTGGTTCAGAAACTCACCACCATGTTAGGGCGAGAAATTTTCCATGCCTGCCCCACCTCACCCTCGAATATTTCCAGTCTGGGAATTATCACCGGGGGGGCCTCCCATGAGTGGACGTTTGCGCGCGAGGAAAATCTCGACGCTTACCTGACAGGTGAATTAGCTGAAAAGGACTGGCATGACGGACGCGAGGCCGGACTTCATATGCTGGCCGGTGGTCACGCCCCGACCGAACGCTTCGGGATTCAGGCCCTCATGGATAAAGTCAAACAGACTTTCCAGGTTGAGGTGGCCTTCTTCGACTCTCCCACTCCTGTTTAAATTTAGCTTTATGTTTTTCTTTTGAGCCCGGTGCGCACCAAATCCCGCACACCGAGAACACTTTGCGAATAGGTTCGGCCATCGAGATAGGCCAGTGAGATGGTATTGGTAAGGGGCTTCCCACTGCCTTTGAAGATAAAAAGATCATGCCCTTCACGCTCCAAGCGCTCCACCACGTGCAAAGGGAGAATGCCCACACCCAGCCCCTCGCAGATCATCCGCGACATACCCTGCACATCCATGAGCGAGGCGCGAACTTTGAAGGCCACCTCGCCGCCAAGATGGTGATGGGACCACATTTTTAAAACCGGCGCTCCCTCAACATAATCCACGAAATCCAGCTGACTATAAAATTTGGCGGTATGGGTGATTCGGTCTTTAAGCGTGGAGTGATACATCTTGGAACAGCAAAGAACCAAAATTTCCTGCAAGATAGCTTCGGTCTTTATCTGACGATCAATATTATACTCGTCCACAAAAGCGAAATCCAAATCCCCCCGCAGGAGCAGCTGATTCATCTCGACGGCATGTCCGTACTTGATGTGAAAATGTAAATTTTCATGCTCATGCCCAATCTTGGCGAGCAGAGGAAGAACCAGGTTATTGCCAAATTCCAAAGGCACGCCGATGTTGATCGCCCCACTAAAAGCGCGTTCCTTGCCGGTGATCTCAAGGAGAACATGCTCTAAATCGTGAAACATCTTTTGCGATACCTGATAGAGCTGATGGGCCTTCGCGGTAGGCACCGGTCGCTGCTTAATGCGATCAAAAAGCGCCACACCAATCTCCTCTTCCAGGTGCTTGATATGCTGGCTTACTCCCGACTGAGTCATGAACAACAGCTCTGCGGCCTTCGTCATGCTTTGGGACTCATAGACTTTTACAAAGATATTGAACAAGTTGAGATTGATGTTGGAGATGATCATAGGCACCTTTTTTTGATAAGTTAGACTGTAACCCTAGTATTTTAACTGATGACTTCATAGAATAAAAGATAATTTCAAATTATCCCTTCGCGGTCCTATAAGTGCCTCAACAAAAAAATTAAAAGATCGGGAGTCACCCATGAAAACGTTAATTGCATTTTTCTTTTTGGCCCTTAATGTCGCCGTAGCCTCAGAAGGATCATCCTTTCTGGTTGAAGGCGAGCTGCAAAAGGTTGAGCTTAACGGTAAAGTGGTCGCGCAAAAACTCATTGCCCTCGGACACGAATTTTACCTCTCCTCGCCTGAAAAAGGTGAAGACAGGGAGTGTCTGGGCGGTGTTTATGAAATCGCGGCCAACGACGTTGAAGGCCAATCCTTTAAACTCCTCCACATTCATCGCTGTGAAGGAGGCGCGAACAATATGGGCCTAAATAAAAATATTTTTTGCCCGGCTGTATACCAGCCAGTCTGTGGAATTCCCACCGAAGGTGGAGCGCCTCGCACTTATGGTAACACCTGTGAAATGTCTCGCGATGGTGCCAAAAAACTTTTTGATGGAGCCTGTGAGAAGGCGCTAAACTCTCTTCAAATCGGAGCGGCCATCAATCGTTTTCTGACCAAATAATGCAAAATCTACATGGGTGACGAAAAAAGGCTTCTTAGGAAGCCTTTTTTAATTTAACCGAGAGAGTTAAAACAAAACGTGCCACCGGTTCCACAAATTTTCCAGGACAGAAGGCCTCAATTTTCAGAGGTAGCTCCTGCCGCTCCTGGGTGGCGATGGCCTTTTGAATCAGCTCTTTGATTTCCTCTCCCTGGGTACAAACAAACCTGACATTGCCATGGGCGCGCTTTAAAAATTCCGCTGAAAAATTTTTAAACACCAGCGAGACAGGTTGCCCGGACTCATAGATCATTTTCATGGCAGCCACCCCACCGGCGCAGTCGGCACCGGCCGCGAGCACACCAAAATACATGGCCCCTAAATGGTTTTTTGTACGGTAGTTGAGAGGAATCTCAATGATCGCGGTGGTCTCAGTCAGCTCCACCACCCGCGGGCCGATAAAAAACAGCATGGGGACATTAAAGAGGCTAAACGAGCGCAAAAATAAAGTATCTTTAAAAAGTTTGGGCAAGGGTAGCTTGTCACGCAAAAAAGGCACAATATTCATAAGAGTTTCTCCAATTCCTTGCCACGCAAATAAGCTTGCTGTGTGGCCTTATCAATAATTTGTCCCATACCGGAATCGGCAAAAACCTTAAGCGCCTCAACAGTGACGCCGCCTTTTGAGGCCACCTCTTCTCTTAATTCCAGCGGTGATTTTCCCTGCCCCGCAAGCAGGGTTGCCGCTCCTAAGAAAGTTTGATTCACCATCTTATGGGCATCATGAGCGGCAATTCCCCGTTGAACCAATATCTCGCCCATGAGTCGGGCCCACTCGAAGATCAAGGCCGGGCCGGAGCCGGTGAAGGCGGTGCAGATATCCAGAAAATCTTCCTTTTCCAAATTGAAGACCGAGGAGAAAAGGGCAAAGGAATTCAAGATACTGGTGCGCTCAGGCAGACTGACGGTCGGTGAAAAAAAGAATAAGTTTACGCCCAGGCCGATCTTATTTGGGGTGTTGGGCATCATGCGGACAATCTTGGAAACTCCCAGCTTATCGGCCAGGGTATGGACGGGAATGGCGGCCATAATACTGACGATGAGCTCGTCCCCTTTCAAAAGAGGCTTAAGCTCGAGGGCCAGCTGACTAAATTGCTGAGGTCGACAGGCAATAAGCACAATATCTATATTGGCCAGTTGATTTAAAAGCGGCACCACGGAGCCTTGCACGTCATGGGCCAGGGCCCGGGCCTTTTCCTGTGTCGGGTTATAAATAAAAAAATTGAAGGGCGCGTGAACTCGAGCTAAACCCATGGCCAGGGTTCGTCCCATTTTTCCCGCTCCTAAAATGGCCAAATTTTTCTGCACAGATTACTCCTAGGCATCCAAATTGAGGGGAGCGCCATGCCTCATGGTATTGACCGCAAGGGAGCGAACATAAACAAATTCTTCCAGAAGTCGGGAAAAATGCCCGACAAACGGTCCATCAAAGGGAGTCATAATTTTCTTCATTTGAAAATTCAAGGAATCCGTGCGTCCTAGAATTTCTCGTGACAACTTCTCCACACGGCTTTGATCTCCATCCAAAATCACCGCCCCCACGTCGAAGGCGCACATCCCTTCTAATAACTCATGATTGGAAACAAAGGCGACGACAAAATTTTCTGGCGAACCGCCCGCGGCGAGATAGCGACGATAGACAAAATCCCAAAACAAGAAGGCCTCGCGATTGCGAGCAAGCACGGTCACCCCTGCTCCCATAGTCCAGGCACCGATCACTTCCATCAGCGTCGCAAAGTGAGCGCGTTTTTCAAAGGCCGCCACCACCACTTTCCCCATACTCAGGCGAAAATCGTTGTAAGACAACTGGCCTGGGATGACCCGGTTCTTGATTCCCTTGTAGTAAAAATCGTTTCCATCTCTCTCTAAAAACTGACGGAAATCCGCCAACAACCTTTTGTTCTCACCGTAGATTCCCTGGAAGAGATATTCGAAATGATGTTGCAGTTCCTCCATGGTTTTAATCACTCGCGGCAAGCGCCTTCTAAAAGGCAGACCGGAGGAACGGGCCAGCTTAAATGAGCGCGCCTCCCCCTCCTCATCCTCGGGAGTTTTTTGAGCTAAATCAGAAAGTATGGGATTGTTAACCAGATGGAGATGAAAGCGCTCCAGATACTGGACACCACCGGCCTTCGGCCCTGTGCCCGAGAGCTTAAAGCCGCCAAACGGCTCGATCCCCACCCGTGCTCCGGTTATGCCGCGATTGACATATAAATTCCCCGCCTCCATGCGCTCGATACAATAGTCGATATCATCCTGGGACTGGCAGTAGATCCCTCCGGTAAGGGCATAATTAGTGGCATTGAAAAGAGCAATCGCCTCATCCAAGGTCTCGAAGGACATCAGGTGGATGACCGGCGCAAATAATTCACGCCTTGAAAAACTGGAGCGGTCTTTTAAGCGATCCTTCGGAAGTTCGATGACAACCGGTCCAACACAATATCCAGGAAGATTTTCCGCTGACCGGTCAAGCCAGACCTTTCCTCCAAATTGCTGCGCTTCGGCCTTGGCCTCCTGCACGGCCTTGAGGACCCTCGCCTTATCTTGGGCGGTGATGAGCGGGTTGATATAGGTGGAAAGCTCATAGGCCGGCCCCACTTTCATGGTTGAGCCGGCCTCTTTTAACCGGGCCGCCAACTTATCTTTCAAGGATGAGTGGACCAGCACACGACTCAAGGCCGAACACTTTTGTCCCGCATGACTAAAAGCACTGGCGAGAATGCCGGAGACCGTTTCATCCAGCTCCGCATTGGCGGCAACAATCACGGCATTTTTCCCACCCATTTCGGTAATGACCTTGACTGGATACTGGGTGTTATAGCGAACGTTTTGATACATGCGCGCCCCTGCCTGACGATAAATTGAAGTCCCGACGGGCATGGAACCGGTAAACACGATGGCGGCGATTCGCCCATGTTTCACCAGGGCGTCGCCCACAATCTCGCCTGATCCGGGCAAATGGATCAAGGCCTCCTGTGGGACACCTGCCTCATGCAAAATATCCACCAAGGCCTGGGCAATCAGCGGAGTCTGCTCCGCCGACTTCAGAATCACGGGATTGCCCGAAACTAACGAGCTGGAAATCATCCCGCAGGGAATCGCCAATGGGAAGTTCCAAGGGGTAATCACGGCCACCGGGCCACGAGAATGATGGGCATAGGGTAAGGATTGGAGTCGCGCCTCCTCTCTGGCGTAGAAATTCAGAAAATCGATGGCCTCGTCCACATCACCATAGGCCTCGCGCAAAGATTTCCCGGCCTCATACATGATCAAGGCCGACAGCTCCTTGCGGCGGGCGTACATAATCATGGCGGCACTCAGAAGCTGCAAAGAACGCACATGGGCGGAGCCGTCGGCCAGGGGGCCTTCGGCATAATAACGATCGACGATGGCAACGGCTTTTTCAACATCTTGGGCACTAGCAAACCGAATTTTACCAACGACTAATTTTGGGTCAGAGGACGAAACAACGGAAGTCTGCTCGCCGCTGAGTAAAAAGGGGTTGATATAGTCCCGGGCCAATCCTGTTTTTCCAAAGTTTTGGATGGATTCCTCCACGGCATCCAAATGTTTTTGAACATCCGGGCGCATGGGAGGAAAGTTAAAGTAATCCTCGGTCAAGGCGGCTTCGGTGGGGTCGCGCTCAACGTCGCCATTTTGAATTTTTTCCAATAAGAGAGTATCCGGCCGCACCAGAGAAGTTTTCTTCTTGTGGGAACGCATAATGGTCAACACCCCCACCTGGGACGAGTTCTCCATTATTCTTCGAACCAGATAGCCCATGCCTACCAGTAGGCCTCCGATCGGCACATAATTTCGAACCGCCCAGCCCATTTTCCCCATGGCCACCGAGAGCGCCTCATAGGTCATGTGCAAGCATTGATGCTCAACCGGAGGGAGATGGGCAAATTTCTGCTCACGCAGTTCTTCGGCGAAACAGTGGTCGGAAAAGTTATGCCCGGCCACACATAGCTGGACATTGGGGAAATTTTCAAAAATCTTATAGATCATGGCGCGGAAATTGAGATCAGTTTCTTCCTTGTTGAGAAACTCGGGCGGATTAAAATTACAGGCCCGCCCCTCGACCGTTTCAGCATCCCAGTACGCCCCTTTGACGATGCGGATGGGCATGATAATACCGCGCTCCTTTGCCAAAGCGATGATCTCATCTAAATGCGCCGCCGCGTCCCTCACATAGGCCTGGAGAACAATACCGGTGGTTTTGAAATCCCTCAGCTCCGGTGTGGTCAGTAAAACCTTTCTGTAAATCTTAAAAACCACATCTCGATAATGATAATGTTCGGCATCCACATTCAGAAACACATCGTGCTCAAACGCCGCCAGCAAAATTCTCTGCAAGCGCGGACCGACCTGACTGTAGGTAAAGTCAAAGGCCTCGGGCCTAAACTGCCCGGAGAGGGCCGAGACCTTAATGGAAACATTGGCCTTATTGATTCCGGCAATATTTTTTTCACCCTTGGGCACGTGAAGGGAGAAACCCTTAATGAGCTTAATCACATCGTCGGCGTAGCGGTCGGCCTCACGTTCGGACACCACCAACTCTCCCAGCTGATCAAGGGTCACCTGGCGCTGAGTTTCAAAAAGTCCGCGAAAAGATTTGGAAGCCTTTTCAATAGTTTCACCGGCAATAAAGCGACGGGCCATGAACTTGACGGCAAAGCGCACGCTCGAAGCCAAGGGATAGGCGGGCATCCACCCCACCAATTTATAAAACAGGTAAAACCCCTGTCGCATCCAATGAGGTAAGGCCTTCTCCTGTCCGATTTTAAAATGCCGTACCGCCAGGTCAGAATCATCGATAAGTCTTCTCAGTGATTCCACCAACATTCGCTTGACCTCTTTCCCACCTTTGTCCTGGTCGAGGCCTGGCAGAATGGCCAAAAATTTCAGGAGGTGTACCCGCAGAAGCAGATACTGGGCCGTAAGCCCCAACGCATAATCGGTAAGACGCTCGAAGAATGAAGGCGCATATTGATTTAAGTGAAAGAGCAGCTGCTCCACTTTTCGTTGCATATCCTGGCAAATTTTATTGTAAGCTTCGTCCTTCAGGAGATTCTGGAAACGATATTGGGCGCACACCATCTCATAGGTCGTGGGCGCATCCTGAAAACGAATCCTAAGTGCCTTCTCGACAAATTGCTTATACTGCTTCAAGCGCGCCGCCGTATTCGCCGGGAGCTCGTCTTCCACCAGATGGTGGAGAACAAAGAGCTCCCTGTTCATGCGCGGAGAATAAAAATAAATTTCTTTCTTCTCAATAAAGAAGGCCGCCAGCAAGGAAGTGGCCTCAATGTCAACCTGAACTCGATAGTCTTTTTTAGAAAATAAGTAGGGCGCGAGATCGCGTATGACAGAGGACCTCCACTGCCCGTCTCGCAAAAAGAGCGAGGTGAGTTCGGCGCTAAAGAAAATCTGCCATTCTCCCGTATTGGGAACTTCAGGAAACTCAATTTTTTTTGCCACGATTAGTGGGATCAGCTTCTCTAAAGTCTCCAGCGGCCATGCAAGTTGCTTCATCGTTGCCTCTTCTTTTACGAATTACGGACAAATTAAAAAATATAGGAAATTTTAAGGGCCTAATTACAATAATGCACCTGATTCGGCACGAATAATTCCGGCATAGCCCGGAGCGACATAAACGGCCCTCCCCAAAGAGTTGTTTTGACGCAATTGGATGGAGCCGTTACCATATAGGTGAGTGAGGCTACATCAACCATGGGTAAAAAATATTTAGTTCTCCCGTTTATGTTTCTCGCGCTATTCACGAGTGCAGCCAACGCTGGTATTTACTCGATCAAAGATCTTGAAGCGCTGGAAAATGCCGGCCAATTCAAAGAATTTCTGGATCATGCCTTCGATATTCGTCCCCTTGATCGTGATAAGCACTGGCAGGCCATGTTGAGTGGCATGGCGGTTCAGTACATTTCTGAGGCGGTTAAACACAAAGAATATTCCGAGCGCGTCCTTGGCTATATTGAATATTTGATGACCCTGCAAGGTTTGAAAAATGACGAGTTTTTTGAAAGCAAGCGCAATGATTACGGCCTGAAATATTTTACCGAATGTAGCAAGAATACCGAGGGCCTGGAAACTTGCAAGAAGGCACTGGTGAATTTTTGGGTCAACACTCCCAACAAAACGAAAAATCATGATCTGGGAATCAATCTCGCCCTCCTTGTCCCAGGAACGCTTGAGCACGAAGAGGCCTGGAATCTCATCTCGGAGGGAGTGCAAAGTAATATTGGCGAATTCTATTGTGCCAAAGCTCCGGTGATTAAGATGATTTTTACCCAGTTGGACCGGATGGTTTTGAAGGAAAAAAGTGACGATGACCTGCGAGTCAGTATCAAAATTGCCTTGTCAGCGGATTGCCGAAAAAGCCTGACTCCCGCTTTAAAAACGGCCCTACGTTCTCGCGACCCCAATCTCTTTGAGACTGCCTTTAAAGTCTTAACCCTTTTGGGTTCGATTACGCCTAAGGAGCAGGACCTGTTCTACACCCTTTTCATTCTGCGCGGGCCGCATAGTGGCGCTATTTTCAATGAGGCCTGGAACACCCTGGAATCCATGGGACAAAATTTTCCCCGCCGACTTAATGTCATGGGTGAGTTGACGAGGCTGGACCCTCTCCCCGACGGGGCCTTCCAGGGACTTGATCCTAAAAAAACTCAAGTGCTGATGGAATTGATTTCAAAAAATCTGCCCGAATATCTGGAACACTACGCCCGAACCTGTCTGGACTATCTCGATGGAAAGGGAGAATTTCCCAACGGCAATCCCACTATCGCCTGTCGTGATTTTTTCAAAATGTATCTCAATTTATCCCATGCCAATGGTGCCTTGACCAAACGCTACCTTTCAAGACCTAAGTTTTGAATATGAACCAGGCGAACCCCGCATATTTGACCGAGATTGACGCTATTGTAGAAATTGGGACAAGCTTTCACCGATTGGGAATCAACGCCTATCGAATTGAAGCGTCCCTTTCTTCCCTGGCAAAAATAAAAGGACTTCAGGGCCAATTCTTTTTCACCCCGACCATCATCATTGCCTCGTTTAAAACACCTGACGGAGAAATCGGCCGGCACGTCCGCATTGAACCCGGGCATATTGACCTGGGAAGACTGTGCGCCGTGGATGCCTTGGCCCATCAATACGCCCAACAGACCCTGCCTGCCCCTGAGCTTCTCCAGGCCTTGGAAAAAGTGCACAAGGATGCCGAGCTTTACCCCCAATGGGCCCGCCTCTGTTGTTTTGCCTTGAGCAGTGGCGGTCTTTCTCTGGTTTTTGCTCCCTCAATCCCCAATCTTCTTGCAAGTCTGATCCTAGGCTTCATTGTGGGCCTTCTGGATTGGGGTTCAGATCACTTCGAGAGGATGCGACAGCTCCATGAGGCCACGGCGGCCTTTGTGGTCACGATGGGTGCCATCATCCTTAAAATGATTTTTCCCGGTGGAGACCTGGATATTATTATCTTGGCCGGCCTGATCAAACTCCTCCCTGGGCTCTCTCTCACCGTCGCCCTGGCAGAGTTGTCCCAGAATCATCTGGCTTCAGGCACGGCCCGTTTTATGGGTGCCATGATGACTCTCTTAAAACTCACCTTCGGAATAATCCTGGCCAATCGAATACTATCATTTCTCCCGGAGCTAACCTTCAGTCCCCTGAACTTTCTGAATATCGCCCTGCCCACGTGGACCCTGGTGCCCGGACTCCTGGCCTATTCCTTTTCCACCGCCATCGTTTATAAGGCCAATCCCCAGGATAGCTGGGCTGTCTTTTGTGCCGGATTGGTGGGGGCCCTCTCCATCAAGATAGGCGGGCAATTGCTAGGTGCCGATATGGGGGCCTTCCTTGCAGGCCTGGTCATTGGTGCCCTCTCCAACTATTGTGCCAATCTGTTCTCAAAGCCGGTGGGTTTGTTTCAATGGCCTGGAATCTTAATTATTGTGCCGGGAAGCTTTGGCCTAAAGGGGCTTTCTGCGCTTTTTGTTCATAATTACGACATCGGATTTACCGCTCTTGTCACCACCTTCGCCGTTTCCATCTCCCTGGTGGCGGGGCTCTTTTTTGGTAATCTTATCATCCGACCTCGAAGCAGTGTTTAATATGTCCAATAGCTATGCCCAAAATCCCCTCTACAAAAACCTCTGGCCCAGCGGCCATATCCAAAAATTTACCCTGCAAAATGGTCAGGTCGTCGGGATTAAAAGACGCCCGGATTCCCCCGGGTCGAACATTATTATCACCTTGTATGCCGAGGAGGATGTGTCCTCACCCCAGCTCATGGGAGAAGCAAGCCTCTTTGGCACGCCGGAGAATACCCAATTTTCCATTCACGTGCACGAGCCCTACCGCGGTCTTGGCCTAGGTAAAAAATTTTTTCAAACTCTCGTGGCCCTGGCCCGCACCTTGGGTATCCAGGCCTGCACCCATGTTCCCGTCCCGCCCCCCTCAAAAAAGGTGCTGGAAAAATTGGAGCAGCTCAAATGGCTTCGCCTAGAGTATGAATCCGACGGCCAGCTACGCATCCACTGCCAATTCAATCAAAGAATGAAGATATGAACGGACCCCGCCGCCTTCCTTTCCCCCTGGTTGATCTAGCGCGAGAAATCCCGACGCTCGTTGTGGCCCAAAAATACGCAACGCCTGATAACTTTACCGGGCGGCCCGCCCCGGACTACCTAAGCTTAAAACCTATGGCCCAACCTGAGCTGGCCCTCATCCTTAAGCGGGCGACGCGGGAGATTGAGGAGGCAGGGTACTCACTGGTGCTTTTCGATGCCTATCGACCTGAGAGCACCATTCAATATTTTGTCGAATGGGCCCTCCAACCAGAAAATAATCCCTCCCTAAAAGAGCGGTTCTACCCTCGCCTCGAAAAGAGACAGCTGCTTGAGGACGGTTACATTGCCCGTGTGTCCCCCCATGGTCTGGGTCTCGCCGTGGACGTGACCTTGGACCGCCAGGGGATGCCTTTGGATATGGGAACAGAATTTGATTTTTTTGACGTCCTTTCGCATACCGATGATGGGACGATCCCACTGATCTGCCAGAACAACAGACAGCTCTTAAGGTCTTTTCTAGAAAAACATGGTCTTAAAAATTACCGGAAAGAATGGTGGCATTTCAGCTTACGGTTAAAATAAAAAGGGCCTTAAAAAAGGCCCCTTTTATTTCGAACTTATAAAATTCGGATTAGCTCAAATGTTTGCCAACCAAAGCGGCCAATTCAAACATTGTCACTTCTTTCTTGCCGAATACTGCTTCCAGTTTGTCGTCAGCAAGAATATTGCGTTTGTTGTTTGGGTTTTGGCAGTTATGCTTACGGATGTATTCCCAAATTCTCTTTACCACTTCAGTACGTGGCATTTGACCATTCCCAACAACAGCTGCGAGTGCAGGTGAAGGTGTGAGGGGTTTCATGAAAGCTGCATTTGGCTTACGTGCAGATTTCTTCTTAGCAGGTTTAGCTACTTTCTTGGGAGCAGCTTTCTTTGCTTTTGCTACCACTTTTTTTGTAGCTTTCTTAGGAGCTACTTTCTTTGCAACCTTTTTCTTAGGGGCTGCTTTCTTTGTCGCTTTCTTCTTCGCCATAATTCCTCCATTACTTTTGTGAGTGAAAACTCTATTATTCTTCTTCGTTTATAACCAGCGTGCTTCCTATTATCAACAAATTTTTTACTGTATGTCTATAGGTATGTCTCTATCAGAGAGAAAACTACCTCACAAATTTTTCTCAAATCAGTCCTTCAGGGCCTTCATCCACTCTACGACCTGACCATTTTCACCAAATTTGTGATTGGTTTTCTTGTATCCGTGGCTCTCATTTAAGGAATACATTCGGAAATTATCAATGCGACAGTAGTGATAAATGTATCTGGCCCGCAGACTTATGGCCTTTTCCTCAATGAAACCCTTAATTTTATGAGAATGTCCGCTTCCCTGATAGTTCATTTTGATGGCCGTATTCTTGGATAAAAGGCGGTCCTTATCCTTCTTCAAGAAGACAGCGGCAATGGTATCTTTGCCCAAATTGACCGAATACAGATCCCAACCATCCTGAACTTCATGCTCGATATCACCCAAAGTCCACTTGAAATCGGGGGTGTCGGAGAAGGCATCAATATTGTATTCAAAGATTTTTTTGTAATCTTCCAGGCTATTGGCCTGAACGAAACTGAGATTTTCGGTGTCCGGGCTCTTCTTTCCGGTCTTGTGGCGTTTAGTTTTAGCTGCACTTTGCTTGGGCATAAAAGCCCTCCTCTTGTCGTCAATTATTTAGAATGCCTCGAGAAACGGCTCCTCGTCAACCACTTTAAGCTTAACGGAATCGCTGGAAAGAGTGAAAAAAAAATGCTGGATAAATTGCAACGTTCCCGCTCTCCCCCCTCTGCAGTGCCCGCAAACGCCTTTAAAAGAGAGGACGATCGAGTCATCATCGACGTCTATTAGGGCAACCCCCCCCCCATCGGCAGATAAAATGGGCCGAATAAAACGCTCCAGGTGATGCTCAACCCATCTTATCCGTGCCATCATATTACTGACTCTCCATTCTTGCGGAGTGAGCTTGATGATGTCCCCAAGATCGCTCTGAGCATATAACCGGTCCTGCATAAGCATGGTTTCCAGGCCACCTAAAAGGCCGGCCTTGAGCTGTCTAAACCATTGGTGCATTTCGGTAAACACCTGCTCGTCCCAGAGAGGAACTTCAGGTTTTTCTCGCAAATAATTCTCAATTTCACGGAGAGTGAGTTGGGCAAAGGCGGGACGACTCCGCCCCTGGGCCAAAAGACAGAGGACATCAATGACGGCCGCTTGCCTGACCCTTCGAGTATGATTCTCACCTGATTCGTCACTGTAGGAAAAAGACAATTTCTCAATTTTATGCTGACCCCACAAGACCTGGAAAACCACTTCCCCCACGGTAATAGACTTCAAATCCTTTTCGCTCCTGATCAAAAATCGGGGGGGGCCACTCAGCACGATTCCCTTCCTTTTTTCTTGTGTTAAACTAGCACCGCTCACATCCTAGCAGAATGAAGACAAGTATGGTTGAACAAAATCAAGCTCTCACCCACTCCCTTTATAGGGCCACGAGAGTCATCGTTGTCGGCCCGATGCCCCTCACCCCCGAGAGAGATTTAGAGCAGCTCCCGCTGGCGGCCTGTCCGACACTTTTCATCGATGGGGGCAAGACCCACCAGGACCACTTCAACCACACCCCAAGCCTATCTATTGGAGATGGTGATAGCTATAAAGGCCCTTTGGACCTGATTCTGCCGAAAAACAAAAATATCAGTGATCTCAAGGCCGGGCTGGACCTCCTGTCATCCGAAGTGGAAGAAATTTACTTTTTGGGCCTGTGTGGCGGTCGTAAAGATCATGAGCTGATCAACTTAGGTGAAATATATCATTTTTTGCTGAGGCAGCAGGTCCCATGCCGCGCCTTTTTTGACAAAGATTTCCATGCTGTTCAAAAAGGCACCTATGAACTCTCCTACCAGGGCATTTTCAGCTTGCTGGCCTTTCAAAATACACTCGTGACACTGACCGGACAGGTTGAATATCAGCTGGCCCAGCCCACTCTCCTGCAGTCTTTTTCGAGCCAAGGATTGAGCAATCAGTCCCACGGAATTTTCACCCTGTCCTGCAATTTACCCATTTTTTTACTTCTCCCAGGAGGCGCGTTATGGCCACGGCCATGATTGAAAAGCAGGTCCCCCGCTACAATTTTGTTGATGAGCTACGCGGGGTGGCGGTGGTATTGATGATAATTTTCCATTTTTCATATGATCTCAGAATGTTCGGCTTCGCCTCCATGGACTTTCAGCGAGATTTCTTCTGGTGGTTTCTTCCTCGTCTCATCGTTTTTTTATTTCTCTTTTCGATGGGAATCTCCACCTGCCTTGGACATTGGCCGAAGCTCAAAAAGCGGAGCTTTTTCATTCGTCTCGCCAAAGTGGGTGGTGGTGCGGCCGCTGTTTCGCTCGTCACCTTTCTCCTTTTCCCTGATCGCTGGATCTATTTCGGCACCCTTCACTGTATCACGCTGAGCTCCTTGGCGATTCTTCCCTTTATGGGCAGGCCCTGGCTGGCCTTGATCTTGGGTCTGGCACTCCCGATTTCCAAATGGGTCTTTAAGTTCGGCCCAACCTGGTTCTCACTCAAGCATCAGTCTATGGATTACATCCCGTTTACCCCCTGGTTCGGTATCTGTTTACTGGGGGTCTTTGCCTTCCACCATGGCCTGCATAAAGTCGTGATCCTGCTTCCCCAAACAATAAAAGTCGGCCTGCAATTTCTCGGTCGCCATTCTTTTCTCATCTACATAGTTCATCAACCACTTTTGTATGGTACAGTTTATCTTGTATGGATGATTCAACGTTAGTGGCACCAGAAGTGCGGATTTCCGCTCAGTCCCCATGGTTCCGCCTCTCATACTTTGTCAAAATTAGTACCGCCCTTGTCCTCCCCATCTTGGGGGCCCTGATGATTGCCGGAACTCTGGCAGAGGGCCGTGGTGGGGCCGACTTTGCCGCGCGACTCATTTACGCCCGCTGGTATTTTTCAGCACCGCTGTATTTGCTCTTTTTCACGATCATCATCTCATTTTTTTGCGCCCTACCCCTTAAGCGCAAGCTCCTCGGTACCTATCTCATGCAGGCCGGTATGATTCTCCTGGGGCTGGAATATACGATGATTTCCTGGAACGGCCTGAGCGGGTCCATGACTTTACCACCCAATACTCTTATTCGAGAGATGGACCTGGCCGAGGACCTACTCACCATTTCCTATGAGGCCAAGGGGCCTGAATCCACCGGAGAATCCGTGCAGTTACCTCTCCCCCACCGGGCCTTCAGCACTAAGCTGCATGACTCCTACCGCGAGATCCTCCTTACCACCTTTCTGCCCTTCAGTGAAAAGGTTCTGAGCTGGACCTATCCTTCGGGCCCGCGCCCTGGCACTTACCCGTCCTCTCGATATCAGATAGTAAAAACGGCGACGGAACCCCATACAGAACTTGATGTCGTCTTCTCGTTGCACCCGGAAGCCAAGGAATTCTCCTCGCTTCTAGAGCTTGACCCGCTTTCCGTGCACTACCTGCCGGAAGAAGTTGCGCCATGCTTTGAGCGCATCGGAGAGAGTAAAATCATCCTTTGGGATATCCAAAGCAAGGTGTGCTTTACACCGGAAGAACAGAAAATTCCCATACAGCGACCAGTGGTGGGGAAAAGATTCTTGGCGATAAAAAGAGACCATGAGTTTCACAGCTTCTTTCCCGATTTTTCTCCCTATCCATTAACCCAAGATCTGAATCCTATTAAAACGTCTCCATTACGCATTATGGCCCTCAATAACTTCGAAGCCGGTCAGCATCTCTTTCTCATGGGACCAAGTTTGGCCTTCATGCGAGAGGGTAAATGGGTAAAAGAATCCTTGTCCATGGATAACCAACACCACATCCAGCATCTCATGCTCGACATCACGCTGCTCCACCACACGGTGGAAAAAATCCCAGCTTATCTTCCCCAATTTGTCTATCCCACACAGAGTCAGGGGAGACTCCTGACCGGAAAGACCAGAGCTGTGCAGTTCCTAGTACAAGGCCATTCCCATTGGGTTACCAATGAGATGCCGATCCAACTCGAGCTGAACAAGCAACTTGTCACCTTCACGCTCAAGAAAAAAAGCATCGCGATTCCCTTGAGTGTCTCGTTATCCCAGGTGAGTCCTGAGGGGAGTTCACTCTACATCACCATGCCGGGCCATAGCGGACACTATCTTATCTCTGAGAACCATCCGCTCCGATTTGACGGTGTGACCTTTTATCAGCAGACGCAACATGATGGGACCAAGGAAAACAAGACGATACTCTCAGTGGATCTCAAACCCAGAAGCTACCTTAAGTATATAGGCGTGATGATGGCATTTTTGGGGCTGATTCTTTATTTTATCTTTCAGAACACGGGCAAAAGAGAGGGGGCCACATGAAGCCCCCTTCATTAGAATAAATCAGAACTCGTAACTTTCAAAAGGATTCACATTCTGAACGGCCATTTGCTGGGCCATCCCATATTGTTCCCTGGACTCAAAATAGCCAACCAAGGCACCTTCGGTGAGGCGCTGGTTTTCATACATGGATTTTAAGTAAGAACCGGTAAAGTCCTTGATAAATCCCGGGATCGAGAGAAAACTGAGCCCCAATTGTCCTAACTGGAGAAGCAGCCGCTGCCGAATGACAAGATTTGGGCTGTCATAATAATAAGCGACGGCCTGGCGACGTGAGAACATGTCCTTGGTGTCAAAAAGATTGATTATGACCTTTTTGTTTTTCAGCTTGGCATCTTGAAAGGCGAAGTTGTGTCGTGCTCCAAGTTCCTGATACTGGGAAGACTGATCCCTCAAACGGGTGTTGGCCAGTCGGATACTTTGGAAAAATCTGTCGGTTCCGTATTTCATCCAATTTTGATTGGCAAAATCCGTTTCCCAGAAGGCATACCAGGGAATGCGTGACTCATAGACCGATGACCAGATCATATTGGCCTCATCATGGGTCAAGCCCAATTCTTCCTCCTTAAAGTTCTCCAAATAATGCAGAAGCATGTTCTGGTGAAAAGTGCGGCGCTGACGAATCATGCGTTCGGCTTCCTGAATAATGAACATCGCGGTGTTCAGAACTGGCACTTCGCCGAGCTGCGATTTGGCCAGATTGAGAAAGGCCTTTACAATTTCGTAGAGCGCCTGACGTTTATAGAAAAATTGCGCATCATAGGGACGGGCCAGGGTGATGAGCCCAATCTTGGCCAACTCCTGATCGATCCGCGCCTCAAATTTACCCAGGAGCTCATTAAACTTTGGATCAGAAAAAACTTTTTCGATGTCGATATTCTGCAACGAGACCAGAGATTCATTGAGATAGTCGGGAGTCGCCTCATAGGTCTCTTGAAAAGTCTTGTCGATCTGGGCCTTATAGCTTTCAGGCGATAGCGCCATCAAGGCCTGTTCTGAAGAGATAAGACCTTTGTAGTAAGCAACCACCGGACGAATTTTAAATCCCAAGGTCAGAAAGCGATCTCTCACTTCCATTAACTTCCCATTTTCGCGAATGAGAATAAACCTCTTATTAAAATTACTTAACGATAGTTCCCGGCCCTCGTCGGCAGATGCTAAAAAAGGGCAGCTTAATAACCAAAGCATACCCACGATTAAAAATTTTGTACGCATTTCTCCTCCTTGAAATAATTGGCAGACACAAAACTGGCAAAAAATTGCTCACTTATTATTTTGCCCGAAAAAGGCCAATTTCCATTGATGTAAGAAAATAAGAGGTTATCAGACGTTATAGGACGGCTTAAGCACCACTATCACAAGAAATCCCACACAGATCATCAAGACAAATGACAGGCCCGCTCCGCCATCTTTGACTTCAGTCACTTGTCCACAGCCAGCAATTTTTGATGGCCGCGGGTAGAGATATGTTAGCGCATCATAATCATCCTGAGTAAGTCGCTCTTGTATCTTGCCACCGATTGAATAGTACATAAGGGCAACCGGATTGCCTGAATGACCGATGCCTAAGGCATGCCCGGATTCATGGGCCAAAACCGCACGCAAGAGAGAATCAGCGAGGGAAGCCACATGGTTCTCACCTGCAATCAAGGCATCATTCACCAGAAGTGCTCCTGAAATTTGTCCCTGCTCATTCGTCCCGATCGTACCCACTCCCAAGATTGAAACATCATCAAACATGGTGGTATCGGCGCTACAGCCAATCAAAATAGTATTGCCAGGGGCCTTGGCAAGGGCAGCGCTCAAAGTGTCGCCGCTGACATCGATTGCGGCGTCCACACTCCCACCGGTTATTTTCATGGCACTGGTGGGCACCCTGTTCCAATATTCGTCCATCGCATCAAGCCCCAAATCTAAAAGCCTGGCAGGAGAAAGACTGTTATTACTACAGTCATTGCCGGCAATCCGAATGGTCACATTATTCACTGGAAATTTGGCCCGATTGGGCACGAGTGTGAAGGCCTGAACTGTATGTCCGAAGAGCAAGAGCAGAAGTCCGAAGACCGATAAAATACGCATAACTTAATCCAGATAATAATTGAGGGCCAACAGATAACTGACCGCTCGTGCGTGGGAGTCAAATAAACTAAAAGCGAAGGCCTCGGTCTGTAGCGAGTAGTTGCGATTGACCGCGAACTCGCAACCAAAATTTAACGTCGTATTGTAGGAAGTCACGGTATGATCCGGCTTGGCGAAGGCGGTGGTCTCATTCCCATTATCCAAGAGAATATTGCCTCCGTTACCGCCCACCTTGGTTAAAAAAGATCCCATCCCGTAGCGAAGAATAAACATCGGATGAAGGATGTAGGCCACATCCATTAAAATAAAAACCGTTTTCTTTTCATTTTCATCGAATTTATTTCGGTGAAGAACCAGGCCAAGTTGGGGCGTGAATAGATGGCCGGCAAAAAGAGGATAAGCGGAATTTAAAACAAACATGGGATGAAAAGAAAAGGTATTTGTCTCGCCATCTGCGGCCTTTTGAGTGGTGGGACCAAAGGGACTGTATCCGCCCGTTCCGACTACCGCGCCGACATTGAAGCACGCGCTCATCATGATAATGCAAAAAGTAATGAGCTTCATGGAGGTCACTTAAGCCTTTTTGGCCTTATCGCTGGTCTGTGGCACCTCAGGTGCATCGACATCCCGAAGATCGTCTCTGTCTAAGCTGGCCAATTTCTTTTCAAGCACGGCCTTGTTGAGTTCCTCAAATTTTTCCTGTTCCTGCTCCCTTTTCTCATTGAGAGGAATGAAGAATACTTCATTAATTATTTGGCGCAATTTCTTTTTCTCATTCTCACCTATGGCGTGTATAAGCGCCTGATAGGTTCGGACACCTTTTTGCTCGGTGTAGGGCTTGCCGTTTTCCCTGTCAGGTACAATCACTATTGACATCTCGGTCGGCGTCGTCAGGCGGTAACTTTTTTGCACCAAATGTGAGGAGGTCTCCAGCACAAGCTCCGATTCAGAAAGCACGATGATCTTGGCCTGATGTCTGATATAGGCATGACTGATGGGATTTTCTTTTTTAAGAAAATAGCGCTGCTCCTTAAAATCATTGGCGGTAAGGCGGCCGTATTTGGACATATTTTCTTTTTTTAAAACCGCAATTTTATTTTGAATGAGCTGATTGGTTTTTACATTTTGCTTCTCTTCATACAAGTCCGCCATCTCCAATACCGTCTCAAGCGTAATAGGTTCACGATTGGTCAGAATCAAAGAATATTTGTAACTTTCCTGAAATGATTTTGAGGTGTACTTGGTGCAATTGAAGACAACCACAAATGGGCTGTATTTATCCATACCCTTAATCATATTGAAGATCTGGGCCAGCACATTTAAAGATTCATTTTCCAAATCTTTGCGCCGTTGCTTTTCCTCTTCTGCCATCATGGCATCCGTATCTAAAAATTCCTCCAGATGAAAAACGATGAGATTGGGTCGAATGATGTCCAGCTCAGACAGCTCCGGCGTCAATACAGACTGAAAACGAATGGCATAGGGATATTTATCCAGCGGCTTCTCGGCCTTTTTGAGAAGAGAGAGAGTTCGGTCAATCGCCAAAATTTTAGTCTTTTTTTGAGCGGCATCGTCTACATTCGAAAGAACCCATTGCTTGAATTTCTTTTTGACTCGCGCCAGCTCACTCTCATGGGAAGCCTTTAAATGCTTGGCCGACAGGTCCTGGGCCTTGAGGTTGGCGAGGCTAGCGGCCGGGTGATTTGCATCGACCGGTGCCGCCGGCGTCTCTTCTTTTAAATCTTCAATATATTTCAGATCAAGCTCATAGGCATACAGGTATTCATAGTATAAATTACTGGTGGAGCGCGTGTTCACAAGAAATTTTTTGGATGGAAGAATTGTTTTGTTAATTTCATGGAACAGCTCAATTTCCTGTCCCCCCTCTGCTTCAAAGTAACCTTCTACGTGCATGGATGTCGGTGTGATAAAGCCAACGCGGCAATCATCCATGAGCTCAATATCAATGGCACATTTGGCGCGGGCGAAGTCAGGTCGCCGGGCCTCACGGGGAAACCCCATCCTCACAGCATCATAGACAACATCGTGATACTCTCCACACTTGATATGGATGGCGGATAACTTGGCGGAGATACATTCCCGCAACAATTCCTTGCTGTCCACCAGACCGATAACGGGAATCTGCTTGGTGCTATTTTCACGGGTTAAATACTGGGCCAGGCGCATATGAAAATCTCTCTCCTGCGAGAGATCAATGTAAATGAAACGCGGCCTCAGCTCCAAAATTTTTAAAAAAGCTCGAAGATGATCGTTGGGTTTCCCGTTGGCGTAAAGGCTGACGTACTTAAAGCCCAGGTGATTATAATTACTATTAAAGCGACTTTGGATTGTGGTCCAATACGAATCATCGTCCCCAATATAGAGAACAATTTTTTCCTGCTTAGCAGCGTCCGGTTTTTTTATCTCCGGCTTTTTCGCTTGAACATTCATGTTCTATCTTTACTAACTATGGCTATAAGTCAAAATCGGCATACGTTTGTTTAAATATCTCATCGTTTTCTTTGGTAAAAAAACGGCGAACAAAATATTGTCCGGCGCGAATGGTAGACAGAAAACCCAACTCTTCCAGCTTATGAATGGCGCCCACTGTTTCAGGAACTTCCAGCAGGAGCGTCTTGGCCATTTCAAAGTGAGATAATAATGGCGAGATACCAAAGAGCTTGTAGAGATTAGGACGGCAGTAAACCATGCGATAGATATACATCAAAACCAAAATTTCGATTCGGCCCAACTTATATTCCACCAGAACTTGATCAAAAAACATGTCCGGAATTTCAGAGAGTGTTGGAGTTACTGACGGCCCTTCCTGTTCATGAGAAAGCTCATCATTTTTTTTCTTTTTGCCTTTGTGATCCAGTAAAATTGTTTGAAGATCGACCATGGGTACCTCCAGGGCCTATAAGATTAACCCTCTCCCTCTCATAAAATTTGACATAGATCAGTGTAAAAGGCCAACGGGGATTTATTTAGGAAAAAAGTGGCGACATTTTAGGAAGGCCCGACAAAACTAATCAAGCTTCTGTCCCATGAAGAGCAAGTCCACTCCGCCTCCATTACGGATATACTCCGCATTGAATCCTTGCCTACGATAAAAGCCCGTATTACGCGCTTTAGGGCCTGTGACAAGATGGACTCCACAAATTTTATGCGACTGTAATTCTTGCATATAAGCGCTAATCAGAGAGGCACCGAGCCCTTTCCCCTGCTGATTCGGAGCCATGTTGATGTGCAAATGGGCGGGATAATCATCGTGAAGATCGGCAAAAAGAGACAATGAAAGATGATCATGGACCTGGCGAAACAAGGCCGTCTGAGCGTGGCCGGTTAGGTATCCCACGACGGTTGATTCATCCATGGCAACCCACACTGAATAAAGATTCTCGGATTTCTGCGATGTTAAATAGGGAGTCAGCCAACGATCTTTAAAACTATCTCTGGCCTGATCGGAAGCAAACTGCTGCACGGAAGAGGTTTGGAAAAAAATTGTTTCAATTTGCTTATATACTTCTGCTCGATTGGCCTGCTCAGGTATGATCTTGATGATGCTGGTACTCATAGGCCGGCAATCCTAGGAAAGAGACCCAATGCCCTTAAGGCCAGCATCAGCTTTCTCAAATCGCGATCGGCAACTTTATCTACACAGTCAGTGGGCAATTCTATCCCTGCCATACAAAGCGAGAGCTGCTTTATCACCTGCAGCTCATGCCCATCTTTTTTCAGGAAGGTCCAGCGCGCCTCAAAAATATCAGGGTATCGGGTATGGCCTTTAAGCACCAAGGCCAGTTCTCTCACCAGTGGATGTTGAAAGAACTCATCATCGGACAATTTCTTTTGCAGAGAACTATCACGCTGTTGAAGTTTGATAATCACTTCCTCACTTTTTTTTGCCAAAATCAATTTTTGGATCGTCTTGCCTTTTAAACCCAGCTGTTCTTCAAAGTTTTTTCCGACCTGTTCCAAAATCTTTCGCCGCTCCGACTCGGGTGACTCGGCAATGGCGACGGCAAGCTCCAAGGGATTCCGCGGAGGAGGGACCGCTGTGGGGGACAGTAGATTCAGGCATTGCAGATTTTGCAGAAAGTTTGGCAGGTTCAGCTTGGATACATGAATGTATTGAAAAAACAATTTCATGAAGGCCAAAAAATCAGTTTTAAAGGCCTCTTTGAGAACATAATGGAGGGTCATACTTTGCAGGTTAAACTTACCTAGATTTTGCATAAGTGTTGGATCGAGAGCAAGACCTAAGGATATCTGAAAACGAATCATCCGAAGAAAACGGACCGGGTCTTTATAAAAGTCATCACTAATCGGACGCAAAACTTTGGCCGCCAAATCCTCAACCCCATGATAGGGGTCTTGCACGATGAGCATCAGACCTGAAGGCCCAAGCTTTAGCTCCAACCCTACCGCATTAAGGGAAAAATCCCGCCGCTTAAAAGATTGGTCGTAGGTCATCTTTGGATCAACCTGCACGTCAAAATCAGAATGCCCAAAGCCTTGCGCAGGCGTTGTTGCACCATAAATTTCCTTTCTCGGCAGCGAAAATTCCAGCTGGAAGACGTGACCCATATCCGTCATTTCAATAATGAACACATGAAATGGCATGGGCCGAACGTTGCCAAAAATTTCAAATAAAAGATCGGAAACTTTTTTGTTGCCCTCGGGCCGCATTTCAAAATCTAGATCAAAAGGCAAGGTTTGATTCTGAATCCACTGACGCGAAGCCCCTCCCACCAGGCATAGAGAGATGCCGGAGGAGATAACAGACTCGATTTTCCTTCGCAACCCGGGGGTTAAGCTCTTACAAAAAAATTCCCAGGTGTAGGTTTTCTGATCCATTCCCGATTCTAACTTAACCCGACCGCAAGTGGATTATCGCTGGAGAGAAGAAGTTTGAGAGTATTTTGAATTCGCAGTAAGGCCTTCGATTCTTTGTGGTACACGATGAAAAATTTACCATTGCTCACTTCGAATTCCTTGCCCAAGGTGGATACCTTGTCTTGATAATAGGACCGTCGAAGAACGTGATTGGGGATCACCGCCACACCCAGGCCTTGAGAGACGGCCTGCAACATATTGCCGTGACCATTCACCACATATTTTATATTGATCTTTTTGGGAACTTCTCCGAAGCGGGCGCGACACCAGTTGAAATAGAGGGGATCACCCATTTCAAAAAGGATAGTCGGGTAATTGGCCAACTCGGTGACAGAAATATTTTTTGAGATGCTAAAATCTTTGGATTTAGGAAATACCATCGTGGATTTCTCTTCACTTAGAAAAATTTTTTCCCCCACTGGTGGAATTGAATCCTCGGGCAAAACCAGAATATCTAAACGATTATTTTTGAACTCGCGAACCAGGTCTTCCTGCAGGCCCAAGGTTACACAAACAGTCAGCTCGGGATATTTGTGTGCTAGTCCCAATAACTCCGGTGCCAGCCAGCTCTTCCCCACCCCGGTCAAAGTGCCAATGCGCACTTTGCCTGACATGGTTGCCTTATCGTGGCGAATCTCTTCGATAGTTTCATCCATCGATTCTAAAAACTGGGCGGCCAAGGCGTAAAGCTTCTCGCCTTCAGGCGTCAGCATGATTTTCTTGCCGGCACGCTTAAAGAGCCCCACTTCAATTTTAGTTTCTAAATTCTTAATGCTCTGGCTGATGGCAGACTGAGTAACGTTTAGGTCCTCGGCGGCCCTGGAGAAACTTTTCGCTCTCGCCACGGCCACCAATGTTTGCAACTGCGATGTTTCAATCATCATTACTCGTCTTTCGACAATTTCTCTTTTCTTTCCGCCATTACTTTCTCAGAAATATGAAGAGGACATTCCATATAGCGTGAGAACTCCATGGTATAAGTCGCCTTACCCATGGTCATGGATCGAATATCAGACGAATAGCCGAACATTTCCGACAAGGGGACCTCAGCAATAATGACGACCTCTCCGGCTGCGTCAGTTTCAGAGCCTTGGATCATGCCTCTGCGAGATGACAAGTTACCAATGATTGGCCCTTGGTAGTCATCTGGTGTCGTTACTTCGACCTTCATAATCGGCTCAAGAAGACAGGGATCGGCCTTGGCAATCGCCTGGCGCATGGCCTGTCGGGCCGCAGTTCTAAAGGCGATATCAGATGAGTCCACGTCATGGTATTTTCCGTCGCGCAGATAGACATCCACATTAATAAGCGGGAAGGCAGCCAAGGGGCCTTTAACCATGATGTCATTAAAGCCTTTCTCACAGGAGCCAATAAATTCGCTTGGAATTGATCCACCACGAATTTCATTGTTAAATCTGAAAATCTGATCTTCAGTTTCCTTGTTTTCGGCGGTGAGTGGTTTAATCATCCCGGCGACACCGGCGTACTGACCGGCACCACCTGTTTGCTTTTTATGAACGTAGTCATAGTTGGCTTCACGACGAATTGTTTCACGATAGTTTACCTGAGGCGCGCCAACGATAACGGAACAGCCGTACTCACGCTTTAAACGTTCTGTATAGATTTCCAGGTGCAACTCTCCCATCCCGGCCATTCTGGTTTCCCCTGATTCTTCATCAGTGTAGACATGAAAGGTCGGATCTTCACGGGTGAAACGCTGAAGTCCTTTGGCCAGTTTGGCCTGATCATTCTTATCCTTAACCGATACTGAGAGCTCAATAACGGCATCAGCGACGTGAATGCCTTCACAGGCGATATTGGTAAGGGACTCATCTCCAACAAAGGTATCACCCGAGGCGCAGTCAACGCCGATCATGGCGATAATGTCCCCTGCATGGGCCTCGTCAATATTGGCGCGCTCATTGGCGTGCATACGCACCATTCGTCCCACGCGAACTCTCTTTTTGGTACGAGAGTTGTGAATCGTGTCCCCTTTATTGAGGGTTCCCTGATAGATTCGAGTGTAGGTCAGCTGGCCAAACTGCTCATCGGTAATTTTGAATGCCATACAAACAAGCGGCTTATCCTTGTCAGGTTCGAGGGTAACTTTGTTACCATGCTCATCTTTCGCGGAGGGTTTTTCGGCTTCAAGCGGTGAGGGTAAATAGCGAGCAACACCGTTGAGAAGAAGCTGAACGGCTTTATTCTTAAACGCCGATCCCATAAAAACAGGTGTCAACTTTAAGGACTGACAGCCCTTTTTAACACACAAATGGAGGTCGTCAATTGTGACTTCTTTGCCTTCCAAATATTTTTCCATGACGCCATCATCAAATTCAGACACGGCGTCCACCAGTTTTGCCCGATGCTCTTCAGTCAGATCGACCATATTGGCTGGGACATCTTCGATTCGCACGAACTCACCATTATCGCCGTCAAAAAAGTAGGCCTTGCGATAAATGAGATCGACTACACCCATAAAATTTTCTTCGGCACCGATTGGAATTTGCATCAGAACAGCATTGTGCCCGAGCTTATCTCGCAAAGCTGAAAGTCCTTTCCAGGCACTGGCCCCCATACGATCCATCTTATTAAAAAAGGCCAAACGGGGAACGCGATATCTTCGCATCTGGCGGTCGACGGTGATGGACTGTGACTGTACGCCGGCAACGGAGCAGAGAACGAGAATGGCACCGTCCAATACCCGCAACGAGCGCTCAACTTCAACCGTAAAATCCACGTGCCCGGGAGTATCGATAATATTAATTCGACATTCTTTATCGATCCCTGTCGAGTGGGAAATCCCCTCTTCATTGATGCCTGTCCACGTAACAGTGGTGGCGGCAGAGGTAATAGTGATCCCTTTTTCTCTCTCAAGATCCATGTGATCCATGGTAGCGCCATCGCCTCCGCCACGAACTTCTTCAATTTTGTGAATGCGTCCACAGTAATAAAGAATCCTTTCGGTTAAGGTCGTCTTTCCTGAATCAATGTGGGCCGAGATGCCGATGTTTCGCGTTTTCGCCATTAATTTCATGACAATTCTCCAAACTTGAGGGCAGGGCCCTAATAACTAATTGTTTAATACGGGAAATTATAGGCCGGTTTCCGCTCCTGCTCACGCCGGCACTCGATACGTCCTGTATATAGGGCGCATACTAAAAAAAAAGGCGATAACAGTCAATGTAAAAGCGCTTTTTTACCTTCTTTGCACTTTACAAGGAGAGGCCCTTCCCTTACAAGGGGTCTCCATTTGTAGACCGAGCAGAAAACTGCTTTTCTTTTGAGGTTAATTTTCATGAAGAGGGATTTAACAAAAGAAGAACTCTATGAGTCAGTTAAACAACTGATCGAACTAGACGACAAGCCCTTAATACAGCTCAATCAACATAAGCTGTTCACTCTTTTCTCTATTGCCTTCCAGTATTTGCTTTATCAATCGACTAAAACTCCCGGGGCCTATATTATCCGCGTTGAGGATAGCTCTCTTGCCGATAAATTGGCCAAGAAGTCGAAGGATCTAAGTTCCAGGCGTTTTTTACAATCTCTTCTTCTACCGAGAAAATTAAAATACGAAAAATCCACATTTTATCTGGATTTTTTTCACTTCGGAACCTGGGGCAATACCAATGAGATCCCGAAGGAGCGAGCACAGGTGGCCTTAGTCGTGAAAAATACCACCTCGCGGCCCCTCGATGAGCAGCATCCCATGATGACTGAAGAAGAGCTGGGCCCTTTTCCCCCCGACTACTACCTCACCTCGCTGGCAAGTTTCGCCAAGAAAACCATTCTCATCGCCTATGATGAAGAAAGGACAAATTTTCACAAGGTCAGTTTTGGATTCATCAAAAAGGAAGAGGAACGAACTGTCTCAGGCGTCACTCTCTCGAAAGAACTAAGCTGGGACAAACTCGAAGACGAGACCTAGAGCTTCGCAGTCATCAAGAAAGAATGGAGGCCCTGGAAAGATTTTTCACCGAAAGATGTGTGTTGTGATGGGATTTCCGGCGTCCGCCCATTCGGGCCGACGTGTATGGGTTGGCAAGGTGGGACGTTTATGCGGTTGAAAAACTAATCCAGGGCCATGTGTGTCGCCAACCATTCTTGAGTTATTCAATTGCACTTCTTGTGCCAATGTTTGGTTATTAAGCGAGAAAGTGTTTAAGGCATCTTGACGCAGCGCTAGACTGACTTTCAAGGGTCATTTCGCCCTCACGGTATGAAACGAGATGAATTTGGCCCTGCATCTTGGTGCAGTTTTGGGACCTTTCTAGGGATAATCGAGATATTTGGGCAACACTGAACTTAGTATCTCCCAGGCCCGGGACATATCTTCTGCGGTGGTTTTAGGCCCTAAGGAAATTCGAAGGGAGTTCTTTGCCATTCGTTCAGGCAGGCCCATTTCTAATAAGACTCTACTGGCCACCGACACGCCCATGGAGCAGGCGGGACCGGAGGAAACTGCTAGACCGGCCAGATCCAGAGCGGCAAGCAGGAGTTCAGTTTTGATCTCACGATTGAAAGTTATATTGATTGTATTTAGGTTGCGATGACTGGCCTTTTTCCCTGTGATCTGGCCCGCACTTCCCATCATCTTTTCCAGCGCCAACTCTAAAGTGTCTTTGTGGGATTGCAAAGTTTGTGGGGCAAAATCCCTGACCAATTCCTCGAGGGCCAATTTGATTGAGTAGATGCCCTGGGTGTTCTCGGTACCCGCCCGCAGGCCCTTCTGTTGTCCGCCCCCCATGTGCATGGGAATCCATGGCATATTCTGATTTAAAATCGTGAAGCCAACTCCTTTCATCGCCCCAAACTTATGGGCCGAAAAAGTGTAAGAATCAAGCTCATAGCGGGGAGCGGCCCAGTTTATGATTTTCCCGGGGGCCTGCACGCTATCCACATGGACAAAACAATCGGTCGCCTGCTTTATCTTGATAGCCAATTCTAGCGGCCACACCACACCAGTCTCATTATTCACTTGGGTGAAGTTAAAAAGTTTGAGGCCCTTTTGTATTTTAATTTTCTGAATCACAACTTCCACATCTATTTCGCCGTTGCTATCGACGGAAATGGCATGGGCCTCATGTCCAAGCAACGGCAGGTGAAGCGCCTGCTTCACCACTGAAGAATGATCCACGGCTGAGTAAAAAAAATGAAATTTTTGGCCCTGGGAAGAGGCGTACATCGCCATCCCTTTGACTAAGGAATTGATTGCCTCAGTAGCTCCACTATGAAAAAAAATTTCGTGGCCTTCGCTGGGAATGTGAAAGAGTTGTTTTAAGAAATCAAAAGTTTCAGAGATCAGTTTACGAGCTTCGCGCCCTTCACTGTAAACTGACGAGGGATTACCAAAAACGAAAGCCCCATTTCTGAGATAGTTGACAACTGACTCAGATAACGGGGCTGTCGCGTTATAATCGAAATATAATCTATTGATTAATTTCACCAATTGGATTTCTTATAGCCGATGCTGCATGAATCTCGGTAGCCGTCGTCGCCGCTTTTGTAGTTGCATGAGTGTTCCTCTCAGCTTCTGCATCTTTCGACTTACGTACCAAATCACCTAGTGATGTCGTTTCTAGATACTCACGCATCATCACGCCAAGATTTTGGAAATAATTTTTTGACAAAAAATATTCCGTCGTGTTGGCAGACTCAGCTTCAGAGCCAAGAATATCCTTCGCTGGATTGATGTTCTCACCTACACAGTCGAGTACATCTTTCACAGTGATCTCATCCATAGACCGAGCAAGTACGTAGCCGCCGCCTGGTCCGCGCACAGACTTTACTGCTTGTCCATTTCGGAGCTTTCTAAAAAGCTGTTCCAAATAATGTAAACTAATGTTTTGCCTGCCTGAGATCTCCTGTAAGCGCACGGGATTTCCGTTGCTGTGAACAGTAAGATCAAGCATTGCCCGAATCGCGTAACGTCCTTTTGATGTTAGTCTCATTGGTCTTCCTCCATAAATCCAATCGGTTAAGATATTTTTTATTTCAACGGCCTTACCTGGCCATATGAGCTTAACTGACAACCGGATCAGTCAGGTTAAGTTCTCCAATAATTAGACTCTGGGATTGAGTCTACGTCAACAGGATTTATCAGATCAATTCAATTTATTTTTATTATAAAGAGTATTTTTTGCTCTACAAAGGCAACTTTTCCAGTCAGTTAGCGCCACACAAAACGTAGGTTTTCAATTTTTTTTAACTTTCCACGACCGCGTCAGTCGGAAATTATTTCCGACTAGCGTACTGCTAAAGCATTTTTTCACTCAGGAAATCTCACTCAAGATAAAATTTCGGCTACATAGATCGCGGACATCGCCCTCGGTGGCCTTTTCGACGCCTTCCCCTGCAGGATTGGTGGAAATCTCAAGGTCATAAAACTTAAAACGCTCATCTATTTCTCGTTTTAAAAAGGCCAAATAAGGCCTTCCCCACTCAACCAGAAAAAAATCCTTGTTCTCAAGGTAAAGAGGAATCTCGAGATGAACCAGCTCCTCCTTGTCTTTAATTCGGTAAAGATCCGCGTGGGCCAGGTTTCCTGTTTCGTTGATAATTGAATAGGTGGGGCTTAGAACTTCATATTCCTGTGCGCGAGGTGGCGCACTGGCAACCCCGGGCCCCGTAATCAATTTTACAAATCGCTTGGTGAAGGTGGTTTTTCCCGCTCCCACCGGACCGCTCAAAATGACCACGGCCGGCGGTGTAATGGCATCCTTCATTTCAGAAACAATATAATCCAAATCGTTTTCCAACACTTTTTTCCAATGACGTAGAACTTTCACCGTCCCTCCTTCTCTAGCAATTCAAATGCCTCAGGAAAACACTCAATAATATTTTCCGCAGACATGGATCGAGCGCCATACTTCTTGGCCGCCAGATAACCGGCCTCGGCGTGCAGATAGACACCCAGGGCGGTGGCACGCAAGGCCTTTGCCTGCAGATGTTCGCGAAACTCTCCCTTACTTGTGGCGAATTCCTGCGACAAAAGTCCGCCAATCAGTCCGGCCAAAATATCCCCACTGCCCCCTTTCGCCAAGCCGTCGTTCGGTCGATAGTGAATCAAAAACTGTCCCTTGGGATCACCGATCAGGGTACAGGCATCCTTTAAAACGACGATGGCGCCAAGTGCATCCACCACCTCCCGCAGGTATTCCAGTGGGCGCATCAGCAGGCCTTTTGTATCGATGCCAATAAAACGGGCAAACTCGCCAATGTGGGGAGTGAGAATAGTGGGAAAAGAGCGCTCACGGATATGGCCCATATCCTCCTTGAAATTGAGGACATTGATGGCATCGGCATCGAGAACCACTGGCCCTTTAAAGGCGCTCAGTAAGTTCAGCACCGTGACGCGGGTTAACTCGGAACGCCCCATGCCTGAACCGCAAACGGCAACCGTAAATTTTGAGAGATCGTTTTCGACAGTACTCTTGACCTCGCTTTCAGTTTCCGGAATGAGGGCACTCATAATAGTGGGTGATAAGCGAGTGAGAAGTTCAGGGTAAGCCGAGGCCCAGGTGGCGGCAGTAACCAGACCAGCGCCAGAGCCGAGCGCCGCCATACTTCCCAAGCTCAGGGCCCCGGTTAAACCAAAAGACCCGCCAATCAACATGGTATGGCCAAAGGTATTTTTATGAGCAAAGGCGTTGCGTTTCACCGCACAGTACTTCTGGACAGACCGCTTATCGAGGGTGAAGAGATCACCATTTTTTTCCAGCTCCTGCTCGGGAAATCCCACCGTAAGGATGCGGGTATCGCCGGAAAAACGGCCCCCCTCAGAAAGATAGTGGCCCGGCTTTGGCAAGCCAATCGCCAAGGTAATATTGCTTCGGATCGCCCCGCCCGAAATATCCCCGGTATCGGCGTGTACCCCGGAGCAAATATCCACAGAAATAGTAAACTGTGAATGCTCATTCACCACATCAAAGAGCTCGCGCATCCGTTCTCCCAGAGGAAAACGTGTGCCGGTCCCGAAAATAGCGTCAATCACAATGTGATTCGAGGCGGAAATTTCAAAATAGCTACTCAGCTGTTCTCCCTCGAGCAAGGGAGTGACCTTGACCCCGAATTTTTTGGCCAGATCAATTTGCCTTCTGGCCTCGGGTGAAAATGGGCCATCGGGAAAAACCAGAAAAGCGCGAGGGCGCAGTCCAAAGCTGGTGAGGTGCCGGGCCATGCTCAACCCGTCAGAACCATTATTGCCACGGCCGATGAGGAAAATAAATTCCAAAGTCTCCAGATTAAAATTAGTTGGCTCCTGCTTAATTAATTCAATCAAAAAATGGGCCCCGGCAATCCCCACGTTTTCGATGATGAAATCTTCACTTAAACCATACTCATTAAAAGTTTTGGTCTCGATCTCTTTCATTTCCTTGATGGTTACGACTCGCATGCATACCTCATGAATATTGTTTAATGAGATTGTTAAGATCCCGAACAACAGCTCCCAGACCTTTAAAGACGGCCTCCGCGATAATCCAATGGCCGATGTTGTACTCTTCGAAAATTTTTGCTTCAAGCAGGGGAACCACAGACTCCCCGGTCAAACCATGACCGGCGTGATAGGACAGGCCCAGGCGTTTGATGTGCTCATGGGCGGTCTTGTATTGTTTAAGATGGTCGCGCAGATCGTTCCCTGAGATGAAATCCCTGGCGAAATGTCCTGTATGAATTTCCACCGCATCAATCGACGGTGCCAAGCTCGTGATTCGATCTAAGGTATCCTGATCACTTTCGACAAAAAGAGAAATGCGTGTGGTGGGCAGGATTTTTTTAAAACGCTGGCAAACGGCCAAGACCCTCTGGTAGGTCGCCTCATTTTTAATATTGAGTCCCCCCTCCGTCGTCCTTTCCTGTCGATTTTCCGGCACCAAACAGATCCAATCAGGCACGACCGCCAGAGCGATTTCGATGATTCCGTCGGAACACCCCATTTCTAAGTTCAGTGGTTTTTCAAATTTTTTGGTCACCAAACCGACTGACTCAACGTCGGTATCCTGGATATGGCGGCGATCTTCTCTTAGGTGAATGGTAATCTGATCGGCACCCTGCTCAAGACAGATACGGGCGGCATCAACAACACTGGGGTAGAGTTCACCCCGGGCCTGGCGTAAGGTGGCCACATGATCAATATTGACCCCTAACCTGGGAGTTATTTTTGGTGCGGTCATGTCAAGGCCTCCTCAACCACTTTTGAAAGTTGCTTGCCGAGCGAACTGATCAGTCCGAGATCGCGCCCTTCAATCATAATACGGGCCAGGGCCTCGGTGCCGGAATAGCGCAAAAGAACGCGACCTTCTTTCCCGAGCACGTCCTGGACTTTTTCTAATTCCAGCTGAATGGATGGCACCTGCTCAAAAGGAATCTTCCGCACTATTTTTACATTGTTTAAAATTTGCGGAAACAATTCCACTTCACGCACCATCTCTCTCAAACTTTTTCCAAAATATTTGATGGCCTGAAGGGCCTTCAGGGCCGAGAGAATTCCATCACCGGTTGTGCCATATTCACTGAAGATAATATGACCGGAAGGCTCCCCGCCGATGGGTGATTTGGAAAGCAACATTCTTTCCCAGATATAGCGATCGCCTACATTGGCCCTGAAAAATTTCAGACCCATGCGCTTGAGATAGACCTCAAGACCTATGTTGGACATGGCGGTTCCGACCACCTCATCATCGGCCTTCATTTTTGCTGAACGCAACATCAGCTTGGCAAAGAGTCCAATGAGCTGGTCTCCGTCGATCACTTCCCCATACTGATCAATCAGCACGACTCGATCGGCATCACCATCCAAACAAATGCCAAGATCGGCCTTTTCCTTCAGGACCAGCTCCTGGGCCTGCTTGGGATGAAGCGCCCCGCAATCCATATTAATGTTTAAACCATTGGGTCGAACACCTAACGTGATGACATTGGCCCCCAGTTCTTCAAACACCATGGGAGCAACTTTGTATCCAGCGCCGTTGGCGCAATCCAGAACAATCTTAACGCCCCCTAAATCGTAGGAGCTATCCAATCCTGATTTAACCTGAACATTGTATCGCCCCAGAACCTCATCGAGCCGTTTGGCATTGCCGAGGCGATGACCGTCGAGGAGGGGAATAGTTTCAGGGTGTAAAATCATCTCCTCAAGCTGAAACTCAACCTCATCTGGCAACTTACTTCCCTGGTGATCAAAAATTTTAATGCCATTATCCATGTACGGATTATGAGAAGCGGAAATCATGACTCCCGCATGAGCACGCATGGATCGGGTGGCGAAGGCAACTCCGGGCGTGGGCAGTGGGCCGGTCATAATAACCTTTCCACCTTGAGCGCAGACGCCAGAGGAGAAGGCCAGCTCCAGCATGTAACAACTTAAGCGGGTGTCCTTGCCCACAATGATGAGAGGGGTTCTGAAATCTCGAGAATGAGTTTGAAAATAATGGGTCACAGCGCGTCCGAGATGCATGGCCATGTCACAGGTCATGGGGTAGACATTGGCCCGCCCCCTCATTCCGTCAGTACCAAAAAGCTTTCGCGCATTCATATTGACCTCATCTGCATGTCAGAATTCTACCCAAAAACAAGAATAGATAGAAGATAACAGAAAAGGACCATCGCCGACAATCACTTCGATCACTGTGCTTAGGCACACTGACCGTGTTCATGACGGCATTCAATACATCTCGTGCCTCATTTCACTCGAACAAAAATTTTTGATGGTTGTAGCTCTAAAAGCTGCATTCCTGGAGGTAAAATCGACTTCAGCTCGACCCAAATATCGCCTTTTTGCCCCTCAGGAATATCGGCCACGATCTGAATCTTTGACGCACTGAGAACTTCGCCTCGATTTGAGGCAAAGGCCTTCACGTTAACGAAAGAATGATCGGCGTGGAATTTCGTGCTGCTAAACACAAAGCGTATGGGTACATTTTTAAATTCTACGTTTGAGGAGATCGGACGGATGTCATATTGGAAGTTAACCTCGGGCTGAGTTGGAGATTTGATCATAATCTTGTCGCCCAGTAACTCCAAGGGAACCGTGAACTCACCTTGTCCCTTGGGCCCATGCAGATCAATCGGCCGGGTCAACAGCACATCAATATTTTTCAATAATTCCTTGGGCCCCTCAATCACGGCTTCACTCGGAACAAGCTTTTGCTCAACTAATTTATAACCATCATCAATTTTATTCTGATACACCGGCCTGATCATGACGGTTTTGGAGCCTTTTTTATCCAAGCGAAGCTTAAATGTCTTCGGCTTAAACTCCACCAAAGTAACCCCGAAAGGTAAGAAAAAATCACTATCCCGCAGGGTCATCTCGATATCCGTTTTTCCCAAATATTCCGGCCGGGAGAGGTTGATTACCGGCCTCAGGTATTCCATCTGAATCCCTTGCAGATAGATTCGTGCTCCCTGAAGCTGGAGCTGGACTTCCAAAGGTGACGAGATGTCCAGAATGCTTTGATCTTCCGGGAGAATCAGCTTTACGCCCACGTGCTCTTCGCGCATGACCGGCCTGGAGCTGGTCACAAAAAGCCATAGGGCCACGGCCACAAAAAAAGAAAAGATCTTCAGGAATCGCTTATTTTGAAAAATGTTTTTTACATTATTCAAGGCCATGGTTATTTCTTAGTATCCCCTACACCAGCGCTCGGTAAAAAATCGGCAATATTGTGGGACAGATCGCGATGGGCCCACAAATGCTTTAAATAGACCCGTAGCTTTTTTGCATCTGACACGAAATGCAAAGCGCCATTTAAGCATAGATTAATGTGACCAGTTTCCTCGGAGACGACGATAACAACAGCATCAGTCACCTCAGTCACTCCGATGGCGGCACGATGGCGCGTGCCATAGTGACGATCAATCTCAATATTCCGGGCCAGGGGCAGATAGCACCCCACCGCCGCAATTTGGCCGGCACTCACAATCATCGCTCCATCATGAATAGAGGCCTTAGATTGGAAGATCGCATAAATCAAATCTGAGTGTATTTTACTTTGAAGCAAGGTGCCCGTCTCAATGAAATTACCCAGTCCCTGCGCCCGCTCAAAAACAATCAGGGCGCCAATTTTTTCCCGTGCCATCGCCACAATGGCCTCAATCACCTCATCGAGTTCTTCCGATAGCTTTTCTCTTTGGAGTCCGCCAAAGATACGCCCCTGACCAGCCATGGATGCCAGCACGGAGCGGATTTGATCTTGAAATAAGATAACCAGGATGATGATGATGGAATCAAAAAAATTATTGAGAAACCAGTTTAGAGTATGCAGCTCATACTGCACCCCGAGCCAGTAGAAGATCGACAGGATGGCGACTCCGATCATAATCTGAACCGCCCGGGTTCCCTTGGACATGACCAAACACTGATAGACCACCACCGTGACGATGGCCATATCGATTAAATCTTTCAGTCCGAGCTGGACTTTTAAAACCTCAAAAAAACCCAAATGGAGGCCCCTGTTAACTAAGTTTTTTTTATTAATCGACAAGAAAGCAGATGGACTTAACGGCCGTGCATCCTATGAAGATGATGTAGGCAAAGAAGGACCGCTTACGCCACTTTTTTGAATGGCAGAACTTGGGCGCCCTTTTCCTCAGGTGTAATCTCGGCCTGGGTTGCAGGGGTCTCTGCGGTTTGAGTCGGGGTGACTTCTGTCGCTTCGGCCGTGTCGTCTAAGATGCCATCGATCCCCAGATCGGAAACCTTCACCTTAACACCGGCCTTATTTAAATCGGTCACCACTTGCTGGCTGACGAGCAGCTTCTTTCGCAGGGCCTCGCGGCTAATACCCATTTCCTTGGCCGCCTTGGATTTGTTTCCGCTATTGCGTTTGACCTCGGCCAAAATCATTTCTCGCTCGACCAGCGCCAGACGATCCTTCAGATGAATGCGGTAATCGTCGACGAAGGGAGTTTCCCCAAAGATACGCTTGCGGTATGAGACATCCAGCAAGGGGGTTGCCGAATTTTCCAGCTCGATGTCGGAGATAACATGATTTTTTGGGTTGTAAAGCACCGCTCTTTCCACGCACAACTTTAATTCCTGAATATTGCCCGGCCAATCATAAGTCATCAGCCGCTGCATGGACTTATCGGAAAAGTTCTTGAGCAAAAGCCCCTGCTGCTTACATTCTTTTTTCAGGAAATAATCAACCAGGGATGCCACGTCATCAATTCTTCTGCGCAATGGTTCTATTTGCACGAAGGCCCTGGAGATATGCTCATACAACTCGGTTACAAATTCACTTTTCTCCACCATGCCGCTGAGATCTTCGGATGAGGTGGCGATGACGCGCACATCAAGGCTGATCTTGCTGCCGGGGATATGGCGATCTTTCAAGATATTCACGAGCCGTCGCTGCATCTCGATGGGAAGGCCACAAACTTCACGCAGTAAAATGGAACCACCTTGGCATTTGAGCAGCTTACATTTCATCGGGTCGGTGGAAAAGAGCTGCTCCTCAATTTTGGTATAATCTTTTTCGGCGCAGTCGATATATTCAAAGCTGCTGAGGCCGCGCCGCCCTTCGATGTGCAAAATTCTGGCGAAAAGCGTTTTACCCGAACCCTTTTCACCGTGGATGAGAACGGGAACGTCAAGGTCCTTGACCTTCAAGATCGTTCCGCGCAGGGAATTCACGTGCGCAGTTTTCCCAATAATGGCGTACTCGCGATCGTGGGGCATACTGAACCTTCGAATCTGCGAGTTCACTGAGATAGGATTGTAATTGTGAAAGACCGAAGAAAAAACCAGGGCCAAAACTTTCATGGTTTTCTCATCTTCCACTGTAAAGCGGTCCTGATTGCGTTTATTAATCACCTCAATAACACCGATAATCTTGTCCTCCCTGTTGTGAATGGGATGACAGATAATTGATTTTGTCTCAAACCCAAAGCGCCGGTCAAAATCCTCATTAAAACGTGAGGAGTCCGTTCCCGTGTCAATATTGAGCGCCACGCCCGTGGTAAAAACAGACCCGGCAATGCCTAAACGGTAGTCAAACCGCAGCTCTTCTTTGGCCACTCCCAGAGCGCAGATCGCTTCCAGTTCGTTCGAGTCAGGGTTAATGAGGAAGATTGAGGACCGCTGGGCATTTAAAATCCTGACGACTTCCTCCAACATATTTTGCAGAAAGCCCTCTTTATCACCGAAATGCGTGATGTCTTTAAAGAGCGACAGGAGCAGCGAAAACATTTCAAAGCCCTCAGAGGCCTTGGTATATTTTTCTTTTAGCGCGCACTCGATCAGGCTGTCTTTTAAACGATCGGAGGAAAACGAGCTTATATATTGCTCAAGAAATTTTCGCACCGTCTTCTCTTCACCCAACTCAACTCCATAAATGATTTCATCATCACCGACTGAATTGCTAAAGGCCCGCACCACTTTACCGGTCAGGTCCAAGTGCATTTTTTTGTATTGCAAGGACAGGCTGAGAACAACCCCCACAGAAATGCGCTCTTTCGTGGCAAGTCCGAGACCGGTCACCGAAATATCAATCAAACGCGCATCCTCAATATAAATCGTGCGCCCTGCCTCATCCTCTCGCTCCACCAGACATCGCAAATTATCACTTTGCTCGACCGAGATGCGAAAACTTTGGTAAAATTTAAATTCCGATAAACTCGCAAGCATACGACTTCCCTTATTTTGGGGGCCACGACGGCCCAGAAGCAGGAGCTATAAAGCAAGCTGCCACAATAACTTGTGAGGCTTATCGGTGATTGGGGGAGGAAGTGTTAATCTAATGCCATGTTTTTTTGGCGGTGAGGGTGATTGTTATATATTTCAATGAGTTATGGGCTTACTGGAATCGGCAGTGGATTTATTTTCCTGGTCCTTGGCATCCATGGCAACACCCTTGGGCGCAGACGTCACCTCTGTGTCTTGACCGATCTTTTTGCTCAGGTCTTTATGAATGGCCTCATCAATGGCCGTCCGAAACAATTTCCAATACTCCTCGCTCTTTGCGGGATCGGAACTGGGAAGTTCCAGAGTATAAGTCGGAATGTGGCGCTCATTGCCAGCATAGTTTCCTAAAGAGCCAGGATAAACGGGAAAATTCACAATTCTGTACCCATTGGCCTTCTGACCCATCTGAATCAAAAGTTCCTTGGCCCCCTCACCGATTTTGCCTGAATCAAGCTCGAGATCTTTGGGGCCGTCATAATCGAGCATCGTGAGAGGAGCATGAACGGAAATAATTTTGCTGGGAGAATATCGAATCAGAAGATTAATCTGAAAAAGAACCTCCGGCTCACTTAACGGTTTCAAACCTGGAAAGCGTCGTGGATCTTTGCGATAACGAGTGGACCAATATTTGAGGGCATTCGCGGACCAATCTTGGGTGGGAAAATTCCTGTTGATATCAACCTTGTGAGCATTTGTTCTGGTAGGACGCTTTTTAAAAAAAGAATCCGGGCTTACCAGCGGTGCCACCAAGACTGTTCGATTTTGATAGAGCTCCGGGTTCGTCTTCAGGTTCGTCATGATATCAAAGCAAAATTTAACCGGAGTGATTTCATCTCCATGGGTGCCACAGAAAATAATGGTGGTCTCTTTATTCGACTCTGTTCCAAAGACAACCCAAGGAAGAGGATCGCCCAGGACAGAATTACGAACATGCTTCCAGCTAAAAGAATGGCAGCCCGAATCTCCCCAGCCATATTTTTTAAAGCTCTGATCCATCTTATTGCAGTAAGCATCCATGGGCGTAACATTCTGGCCAAAGCACAACGAATACCCCAAAATAATCACAGTCCATACCGCACAGAAAATACGAAGCATGTTTTTATGAACCTCAAAGAATATGATCTGGTCATTGTAGCACAAAATTCTTGCTTACCAACTCATCAACGCTTTTTACATGAGGCAAAAAAAATGGGGGTAAGGGCAGGGGTCTTAAATCTCGAAAACTATTGCTTCACAATCCCCGCAAGGTCCAACAAAAATTACTTGCCGGCCAAAGCGAAATGGGCCTTGCACCGAACTATGGGCGTCAACTTTGACGAGTTCGATCTTCGAGTGGCGAGCTATCTTGAAAACCAGCATTTCCGAATAAGTAACCCCCTCCCCTTGTTGACAGCGCTCCGGGATAAGGTGGCCCAGCTCCAGGCCCTCCATGGCTGGGGGGCCCCGGTTATTCCCAGCTTGCTCGTGCGGGGAGATATTGAAGGCAATAATTTGTCTTCCATTCAAAGTTTTATCCGCCAGACTAAACATGCACGTTTTATTTTAAAAACGGAAAGGGGTAATCGGGGCCTAGGGGTTTCGTTAGTCAATGGTGTCGACTCGCTTTACTCATGGTTGACAACTCTTCGGGCAACCCGCGACCAACGTTTTATCTTGCAGCCCTTTATTGAGGATGCCCGCGAATATCGCGTCCTCATTTGTGGCACTGAGTGCCTGGGCGTTGTGGAAAAACAGCGAAAATCTCAGGCCGATCACAATTTTAAGCACAATGCCAAACATACCCATTTCACTGCCCTTAAGCTTCAGTCACCTAAAGCGAGTCCCATGCTTGCCTGGGCCAAAGAACTCCAGGAAAAAATGCAAAGTGATTTTTTGGCCATCGATTTTCTCCTGACTAAAAAGACTTTGAGCGTCCTGGAAATCGGATTGTGCCCCGGTTTTTCTGAGTTTGAGCATGCATGTAAAGTAAACGTGGCAGGAAAAGTCCTTAAAAATCTCTTCAAAAACTAAAAACCCCCTCAGTTACGAGGGGGTTTTTTATCGGCCACTGATGGTTGGGGAATTGCCATTTGGCCCTTTTGCCTAATACCTAAAATGAATGCTAATTTCATGCCAAACTATAACAGGTTGAAAAAAATGAAATCTCTTTGTTTTTTTCCTCCAACCTGGGTGTATAATTTTTAGACACTGTTTAAAGCTTTGCCACTCAGACCCAAGGAGAACCCGATGTGTAAATACCTAATCACCCTTTGCTCCCTCATTTTTGCCTTGCAAGCGGCCGCGGACCAACCCACTCTCTCCAACGTCACCCAAGGGCAGTTGGATGGGATTTATAAAGATTTAGGTTCCATTATGTATCCCACCACGGTGAGCGGTGCCAGCAGTCTGGGGAAGATTTTTGGTTTTGAGATCGGCGTTTTAGGAGGAGTGGCCGACTCTCCTCATATTGATGCCCTGGTACCTGAAAATGTCTCTCGCTTGCCTAAGGCCGGGCTCATGGGAATCGTCACGGTTCCTTTTGGATTGGGGATTGAGGCGAGCATTCTTCCAGTTACAGTAGGCGACTTTGAATATGATTATATGTCCATTGGCGGCCGCTGGACCATCAACGAAGTTATCTCGGCCATCCCCTTTATCGATCTAAAGCTCAAGGTCGACTTCACTAAAGCGGAGCTGAAATGGAAACAAACAATCAGCAATGTTCCCGTCAATGTTACCTATGAAAATAAATCCACCGCCTATTCTCTCACCGTCGGTAAGAAAATTCTTTTTATCGAGCCCTTTGCCGGTCTGGGTCGGATCGACGGAAAATCATCACTCACCTCCACGGGAACAGTCTCGATTTTTGATGTGAGCGTGCCTCTTTCCGCTCGAGAAGATGTCTCCCAAAGTGATACCTATTATTTCCTTGGTTGCCAGCTGCATCTGCTCTTCTTAAATCTGGGCGCCGAATTGGCCAAGGTTTATGATAACCAGGTGGTGGTCGGCAAACTCTCGTTCGGTTTCTAGATTAACGTATATTTTTAATAACACTATCCTTCATCCCTTTTCAGGGTAATTCTATGCTTACGCGCATCGAAACATTCTTCCTGGCCCTTTACCACCTGGCCGTTCGTTATCCAAAGACAAATATCTTTCTGACCTTGGCCATCTTTCTTTTGTGTACCTCGCAGCTCGCCCATTTAAAAATTGTGATCAACACCAAAGACATTGTGGAGAAAAATTCGAAGGCCTATCAACGGATTGCCGATCTTGAGAAAAAATTTGAGCTGGGCAACTCCCTTTATCTCCTCTCTGAAGGGGCGATCAATCAGACCGAGAACATCTGCATTCTGGACCGCTGGCTGAGATCGGAGGTGCTCAAGAATCGGGAGATCGTGGATCTCTATACACCGTTTAACATCCGAACCGTCCTGGCCGGTCCAAGCAGTATTCTCTATCCCCATCTCCTGGAAGCACCTTGCGAGCGCCGGGAGAGGACAATCGATCTGTCACCCTTAGAGCAAACTCCATGGCGCTCTATCTTTACTTCAAAGGATACCTCTCTCCTCGGACTGGAGATCTTTTTTCGGGATGCTCCGGGGGCCGGCAGCAAGTATGGCCGGCGCGATCCAGTCGTGGTGGAACGATTTGTGCAGTCCTTGGAAAGTTTCAGGACGGAACAATTACCCGCGCTGAAAACCTATTTTTTAGGAAGTCTCGGCTATCTCTACTATTCTTACAAAGGGATTAAAAATACCGAAAAGTTGAATCTCTTTTTCCTGCTGCTTATCGTGATCGTTTGTCGCATTTTTTTCGGCACTTTCAAATGCGGTCTGCTCATTTTCATCACCCTGGTGCTCATGGGGGGCATCCTCTACGGACTGATGTCCATGCTTCACGTTCCCCTGGATATTCTCAGCAATGGTTTATTCCTGATGGTGGGGGTTTCGGCTTTGGAGGATTTTATCTTTCTAAGCTCCGAACAGCTGGCAAAAAAGACGGAGGCGCATGCGCTATTTCCCAAATTCATCCTGCCCAGCTTTCTGACCTCCCTCACCACCATAATCGGTTTTGGCTCCCTCTATTTCACGGAGATAACAGTCATTAAACGCTTTGGCCTGTGGGCCGCCGTTGGTTCCCTTCTGGAATGGCTTCTGGTTTTCTATTTTTTGCCATCGCTTATGAGCATTTTTCCCTCGCTTAAAATCTGGACCAATCCGGCCAAGGCAAAATTTCAGCGGCTCACCCAGGTGTCACTCAACTACGTTCCTCCAACCAAGGTCGTACTGCTCCTGCTGATTTTTTTCATCCTCGGTCTTTTTTCTCTGACAAAATTAAACGTAACCGAATCACCGGTTGAAATTTTTCCCAAAAATCATCCTTATCGCCACGGCATGGAACTCCTCAAGAACAAAAATGGATGGGAGATCAGCTTTGATATTGTCTTCTCCGATTACAAAAACAGACAGAAAAATGCTCCCATTTTAGAGGAAGTCGCTCGTGATCCTCTGGTTAGCTTTATTCAAACCCCTTACGAGTTGGAAGACTTTTTCACCCGGGATTTATCCGGACTCTCCAAAGAACTTGTGCTGCGAGATTTTACCCAAACGAAATTTTATCGCCGCTTTATCTCGGCAGATGATCAGGCACGGGCCATCGTCTTTTTGAATGACAATAACATAGCCAAAATCTCCATTCTGGCAAAAAAAATTGAAAATTTGTGCCAGGAGCAATGTCACCCCACCGGAGAGATCATCGCCTACTCTGATTTTTCCACCAAGGTACCCAAGGCCTTAATTGAAGGGCTGGGTATGAGTATCATCCTGGTCTGTCTGACCTTGGCAGCTCTGGCATGGATGCTCAAGGCGGGCAATGTCCTGCCTCTCATTATCTCCTCCATGTGGGGCCCTTTTACCATGCTCACGCTTTTCTGGTTCTTACAAATTCCTTTAAACTTTTTAACCTGCATCTTTGCCAATGTGCTGGTGGGATTGGCGGGTGATAATGCCATTCAATACCTCTTTTCCGCCCGAGGTCGGCACCTTAATGATGGCATCGCCGATCGCGGCGAGGCCTCCATTCAAATTTTCCTTATTAGTGTTATTTCTGCCAGCATTTTTCAGCTGGCCTATTTTCAGGCCACTAAAAATCTCGGAATTCTTCTCGTCATCGGCCTTTTTGTCGGTTTATTCGGAGACCTGTGGATTTTAAAAGGACTGGTGCACCTGACCCAAAAAAAGAAGGAGGGAAAAATCCCTCCTTGAAGAGATCGGATTATCGTCCGAGAAAAGGAATGATGTTACCATTGGCACTCAGGGCCTGGCCGAAGGTTTTCAAAGCGGAAGGCAGGTCACGGCCATCTTTCAAGCTAGGAATCAAGGTCTTATAGGCTTCCAGATTCCACCGAATTGGTCGACCGCGATCAAAATTTCGGGTCTTAACTTTTTCCATTTTCGACCCAACTGTCAACGTCGTATAAGTGAACTCATCGCCCAGCTCCCATTCTGTAGGGAGAAAATGTTTCAAATCCATGGGGCGGCCATAGAAGGCAGGCAGATCCACCGTGATAGTTTCCCCCGTCACGGCACTTCGCAGCTGGGTAGGTCCTTCAATCAAGGCCTCCATGGTTTTCAAATTCCTTTCTATATCATTGCCCCAAGGATTAACCTTGGCGGGATTAATAATGGCGTGCTCGGCTGCCGGTCGGTCTTTAATTTCTTCCCACACCAGACGGGTATACTTCACGGACTGCTTCACATGGTGAAAGGCCCGCTCCAGCCACTTGTCCCCATTGGACTGGGCGGAGAACATGCTCTCATACTTGCCTTTGTACTTAGTAAAATGGGCCTGCTTCTTATCTGAAGAAATTTTTGTTTCTCCGATGACATTGAACCTGTCGTGTGAAGAAACCCCATTCACGGTTGACCAAAAGATCGTATCAACACCAAACTGGGCCCCTTGCTCCTTTATTAACTTGAAAAGGTTTTCCAAACGATAGGCACAGAAGATACTTATATTATTCATCCCCGTGTGCATCCCCGCCAAGGCCGCGAGGCGATCTGACTCCGCCAGATTCACGAATCGATTTAAACCGTCTGTGTAAGATTTGCTGCCGAAGAAAATCTTGTTGTCCCAGATGATATCATGCCCGGTCAGCTTGAGATCGAGCAAACGATTGGTGGCGATCATCATGGATTTATAGACTTCAGAGCCAAAATGATTTTGCATCTCGGCCACGCTTTGATACTGAGAAACAATCTGGCCGCCCTGATTTACAAACGGCTTGGTGAAATAATCAAAGAGCGCAACGGAATTTTGCTCGGGAAAGAAAAGGCGCATGCTGGCGGTAAAATCTTTCATGATCGTGAGCAAAACGCTATTGGTGATTTTTTGCTTTCGCGCCAGGAGAGTAAATCTGTAAACAAGGCCTCGCATGGATTGGGCAGGAACAAGCTGGGCCGCCACATACTTAAGATCGAGGGGAAAGGAGGCATAGTTGCTGTTCAGGAAAGCAAGCTCTTTTTCCACCTCGTCGGCGTTTTTTAAGGCCAGAAATTTGTCACGGAAAGCACGCAGCTCAACACTCATCATCTTTTCGTCAATAACCTCGGCAATTTTTCGGCCACCTTCTCGCTCTCTGGCCTCTTTGATCAATCCTGCCATCTGGTCATTTTGAATCCACTTCCCTTCCCAATCGGGAATGGCGACTGCGGCCTGTGCGTTGGAAAATAGTAGAGCGAACATCGTGGTCAATAGACCAAGATTAATAATGAGCTTTTGCATTCTTCCTCTCCCTGGAAAATTTGAAACAAGCAAAGACACAAAATAGTCTAAGTAAACTTCCGTTTATAATCAATGCAAAAGGTTATTGCCCGTTCGGCGTCGCAATTCCACGTATTTACAAAAACCAGGCAACACCCTAACATGAAAAAGCAATACACAAACCAGGCCCCCTCATGAAACGGCTTAAAAGCGCAATTGTTCCCATCGGCGACGTCTCGGAGAAACAAAAGAGAGAGATGTTCGATTTATACTTCAGATATTTTGAAAATGTGACTTTAGACATCTTTCTTGAGCATATTTCCCACAAAGGCCATGTCATTATTCTGACCGACAACCAAAGTGATGCCATTAAAGGCTTTTGCACCTGCATGGTGATCGAACTCCAAGTCAGTGGTGAGAACATTGTCGGAATCTTTACCGGCGATACCATCATTGAGCGCAGTCATTGGGGCGAGCAGGAGCTGGTGCGGGCCTTCACCTACTACTGCGGGCAGATCGCGGCACACCACAGACGCGACAAGATCTACTGGCTACTCATCAGCAAGGGATATAAGACCTATCGTTTTTTGCCGGTTTTCACCAAGGAATTTTATCCTGCTCACGATCAAGTCTTTCCCCCATCGTTAAAAAAGATTCGCAATGCCCTGGCGACTCACCTCTACCCGGACGAGTTTGATGCCAAGACTGACCTCATCACCTTTAAAAATAAAATCGGCAATTTGCGATCGGGGATCGGCGACATCGATGACCTACGACTTCAGGACCCGGCCATCGAGTTTTTTGCCAAGGCCAATCCCGAGCACATGCAAGGGGTAGAGCTGGCCTGCATCGCGGAACTCAGCTCCGGCAATCTTAAATCCATTGCCAAAACCTATTTTGAAAAGGGCCTTGCGTCCGGTAAAGGTCATGGGGAAATTTAAAGTCACTTTCATCTATCCCAGCTTCAGCAATTATCGCGCCACCGACGCCTTAGAAACCCTGGTTTTTGCCATCCTCAAGGCCCTTACCCCGGCCGATATTGAAACCGTTCTCTACGATGACAGGTTGGAGGATATTCCCTTTGAGGGGACCACCAATCTGGTCGCAATTTCTGTCGACACCTTCTGCGCCAAGCGCGCTTACCTGATTGCAAAAAAATATCGAGACAAAGGCATTCCTGTGGTGATGGGAGGATTTCACCCCTCGCTTCACTCGCAGGAAGTTTTGAATTATGCCGATTGCGTGGTGATCGGAAGTGCCGAGCCCGTGTGGCAAACTCTCCTCGCCGATGCCAGGGCGGGAAAATTAAAAAAAATTTATCAGGCATCGGAGGATACCTTCGCCCCCGGAGTCATTCCTGATCGGAGTATCTTTCAGGGAAAACGCTATGCTAAACTTCACGTCGTCCAATTTTCCCGCGGCTGCAGATTCCAATGTGATTTTTGCTCCATTCATGTTTTCTATAAGCATACACTCAAGTACAGGCCGATCGAGGATATTGTTCGCGAGATCAAGGGGCTGGCCGGGCAAACTATTTACTTTGCCGATGATAATATTTTTACCAACAAGGAAATGACCAGGACCCTGGTGAGGGCGCTGATGCCTTTAAAAATTCGATGGGCCTGCCAGATCAGCATCGACATTATCGACCACCCAGAGCTCTTGACCGAGATGCGAGAGAGCGGCCTTTTTTGCGTCACCATCGGCTTTGAATCCTTGAGTGCGAGCAACTTGAAGCAAATTATGAAAGGGTGGAATACCAGCTACGGCAGCTATGAGACGGCCATAAAAATTCTGCGGGAAAAAGGCATCATGACCTTTGGCACCTTTGTCTTCGGATATGACGACGACACACCCGAGTCATTTCAGCAGGTCCTGAATTTTGCCACGAAAAATAAACTTTTTTTGGCCCACTTCAATCCTCTTACGCCGACCCCGGGAACCGCGCTCTATGAAAGGCTACTCAAGGAAGAACGACTGCTCAACGATCCCTGGTGGCTGAATGCTGACTATAGATATGGTGAGGCGACCTTTCGTCCGCGGCAAATGACTCCGGAAGAGCTGCAAAAAGGTTGCTATCGTGCCCGGATGAATTTCAACTCATGGTCGACTCTGTTCAAACGCCTGATGGATTTCAAGGCGAACTGTGCCAACCTTTTTAATCTTTTCATTTTTTTGGTGGCCAATATCACCACCCGTAATGAGATCATTAAAAAGCAAGGCGCTCACCTGGGAGAAAAATGAAAATCACTCTCATCAAACCCAATATCGGACGCATGGAGCACTCCCTATACGTGGATGAAGGCAGAATGGAACCGCTGCAACTTGGTGTCATTGCCGGGCTCACACCACAAGAGCATGAGGTCGTTTTAGTGGACGATCGCATGGAGGAAATTCCCTACGATTCTAAAACTGATCTGGTGGCCATCACGGTGGAGACTTTTACCGCCCGACGGTCTTATGAAATTGCCAAAGAATTTAGAGCGCGTAAAATTCCCGTGATCATGGGAGGTTTTCATCCCACCCTCATCCCCGAGGAAGTGCTGGAGCACGCCGATTCTATTTTTACCGGCGATGCCGAAGGCTCATGGACGGAGGCCATCCAGGATCTTAAGACCACGGGAAAGTTAAAAAGAATTTACAGGTCCTCGACCGGCGTCGGCCAGCTGGGCGGTTTTCAACCTCGCCGCGATCTTTTTTTAAAAAAGGGATATCTTCCGGTCACTCTCACGCAATTTGGCAGAGGCTGCATTTTTGGCTGTGACTTCTGTGCCATCAGTGCTTTTTTTACGCAACAGCACCACACGCGCCCCATTCCCGAAGTTATTCATGAACTCAAGACCGGTCACAAACGATACGTATTCTTTGTCGATGACAATATTGTCGCAAGTAAGCAGGAGGCCAAAAATCTTTTTCGCGCCCTCATTCCCTTAAAGCTTCGTTGGATCAGTCAGGGCTCCATCGACATGCTCCATGACCCCGAGCTGATGGAGCTTATGGTAAAGAGCGGATGCCTAGGTAATGTCATCGGCTTTGAATCCATAAACCCCGAGGCCCTGAAGGAAATGAAAAAGTCGCCCAACCTCGCCGAGTTTGACTGCTACGAAACCCAGATGAGCATGCTTCGCAACTATGGATTACAAACCTGGGCGGCCTTTACCCTGGGCCATGACTGGGATGGAAAGGACGATATCCAAAAAACCCTGGCCTTCGCCTTGAAACATAAATTTACCTTTGCCGCCTACAATATCCTGGTTCCCTATCCCAATACTCCGCTCTATCGGCGGCTGAAAGAAGAGGGGCGGTTATTGTATGACGGGAAATGGTGGCTCCATCCGGAATATCGTTTCAATTATGCCCCTTTTAAACCCAAAAAGATGACCGCCGATGAGTTGACCGAAACGGTTTTTGCCGTCAGAGAAAAATGGAATAGCATTCCTTATATGATTCGGCGCTTTCTTGATCCAAAAACCAATCTGCGTTCACTGGAACGGGCCCTGGTGTTCTGGGCCTACAATCCCCTCTTTCGACGGGAAACATTTAAAAAGCATGGCATGAGATTTGGGCTAAAAAGCTGATCGAAAAACACGGTTTAGTTTTTTTAAAAAATTAAAAAAATCGTGATAAAATTTAGCAAATTTTCATACAGGAGTACCTATGGCCATTATGGAGTGGAAGAGTGAATTGAGTGTTGGGATTGAGTCCATCGATAACCAGCACAAAGAGCTGGTCGCCATGATTGCGGAGTTAAACGATGCGATGGGGAAAGGAAAAGGCAGAGAAGTTCTCGGAACTATTTTTGATAAAATTATCCAGTACGCGGGCACCCATTTCGCCTATGAAGAAAAACTTTTTGCCACCCATGCTTTTCCAGGGGCCGCGGCCCATAAAGTCGAGCACGCCGCTCTCGTGAAGCAGGCGCTGGAACTCCAAGGGAAATTTAAGGCAGGCCAGATGACGATCTCTTTCGCCACGCTGGATTTCCTCATGGATTGGTTAAAAAAACATATTATGGGTACGGATAAACAATACACCCAATTTCTAGTTGGAAAGGGCGTTAAATAGCGGTGACATTAACCGCAAAATAAGCTGTATCTATCCCTGTACCGGTGGCATAAATCGAGACCGTTCCCGAGGTGGTCTTTTTAAAATACACATTGCCGGACAGAGAGGCCCCATTGCTAATGGTGACGGTGGTTGTCGGTGTGGTACATCCAGCATCCGTATAAAAACCACCATCTTGAGTGCCGCTATAACTTAAAGTGATGGTTGTATCAGAGGTAACATTGGCAGGATCGCTGTTGAGATCTAAGGATTTCACAGAATAGGCACTGATACAAGTGCCGGCCGCACCAAACGGAGTGGCGGCACCACCACCCAACCCTTTAATATCCAGTTTTACCACTGTTCCGGCATTGACCACATTAAAAATGCTGCTGGCATTGAGAAGTCCTGCGGTAGCGGCATAGACAGTGGTCTGTCCGACAGTAGCTTTTTTTACATAAAAAGATCGATTGGTGGTATCGGCATCAAAGCTGAGTTCGCTAATGGCACTCGTACAACTAGGATCAGAATAGAAGGTAAGGTCCTGAGTTGTTGCGGTGTAGACCAAACCCACTGTCCGTGCGATTCCAGAAGGCACCTCCAAAGAGTTCGCATCCTTAACCGTGACAACAAATACGGTTGTGCAGGTATTGGGTGCAACATAGGTATTATTCGTAAAAGTGAGCTTCGCGGGATTACCAGGCGGAATACGATCGTCCTTGATAAAGAGATAACTGATATTCGACCCCGAATTGACCGAGCGAAGGAGTGAGACCCCGGCGCCGGGAAAGTTGGGATGCTCATTTTGCTCCAGAAGGCCAAGGGGATAGTCTGCGACTTTATATAAAAAACCGGCCCCACAGTTAATGCCTGAGTATAATCTGATCATCGTGGCAAAAAGTCCCGGGTAGACGTTGAAACTTGTGGTACCTACGGGGACAAACAAATTGGTAAGCTCTGAAGAATCAGTATCGTTGATATTGTGGCAGCTACTTGTCAGACCCGTACCAGAGTTCCGCTCAAGGCCGGGAAGAAATTCCGGAAAGACCACTTTAAAAGACTTGGCCTTGCCAAGATAAGAATCACAACTATTACCATTAATATCGGCACGGGCGGTATTCTCATTGCACGTGAGCACTTTTAACGGAGCAAAAGTTAATCCGTTTAAAAATGTCGAAGTGGAAAACAGAAGGTCATCGCAATTATCCGCGTTCATCGCCAGAGTAAAGTTAATCACCCCGCCAGAAAGAGTTTTAGATATGAAGCCACACTTCAAATTTCCTTCCATCGCATTAGGGCCAGACCAACTCACGCCGCTAAATTGCCAGTCTCCGTTGGCCAAAATGACCGACTTGGTTTCTGTCTCACTGGTAAAGCTGAGCGCCACCGACTCGTTGGCGTTTCTTGAAACTCCCCACATCATCAACCCACCACTTGAGGTGCTCAGAGTATCGGCCTTGATGACCACGAGGGAACTTTCATGAGTCGACTTCGAACACGCCGTGATCATGAAAAAGATAAAAAGAAATGTCAGTGCGGATTTCATGGTCGACTCCGATCACCTAAAACTGCAGTTTAAAGTTAAGAGTGACCACATGTTTGTCGTAGTCATACTGGTTTTTATCTTTCGAAATATTTTTAGTGTAATCGTACTGCAATCCCAGATCCATATTGTGAGACAAATTTTTCGTCAGTTTTACCAATGGGTTGACTTTCTTTTCTACCCCTCGGGTGCTTTTTTGCAGCTTAGTGTCGAGCAAGATCAGCATCAAGCCTGCTTGCAAAGTGGTGTTGCTAAAAAACTCCGGAATAAAATAATCCGACCGCAAGAGCCAGCTGGCGCTGTCATTCGTATTGTTGCGAGCATCATTCGCACTGTAGTCTAGGATAACGAGAAGCAAGCGCTTCTGGTTAAATTTCAAAAACTGAGTCAGGTTAACAGTCCAGGTGCTGGAATCATTGGCACTGCTGTAGCTGGTGTATTTTTGGTACTTCCCTTTAAAGATACTCGGACCGGAAGAAAACAATTGCAAGCTTTCGCCAAGAATCAAGGTTTGCGATTTACCATAATATTCAAGCTGCTTAATCATCAAGTAGTCTCTTTTCGCGTAATTATACTCATAATCTAAAAGGAAGGCCGAGCCCTCTCCCAGAAAGGAGTTTTGATAGAGATTTCTAATCGCAGCACCAAGAAAAAGTTCATCATTGCTATAGATTGCCGGCTCACTTGTCTCCCAATACTTATCAAAATTGACTCTTAACTCCGGAGTCGTTTTGATTTTATTGCCGATATTAAAAGTATACTTTCCAAAGAGCTCCGATTTTGTCACAGGAGAGGCCTGTTCCGTGGCGGTAGTATTGGTGGTCTGATCGGGAGTTAAGGTGACATTGTTGTCATAGGCAAAATTCTGATTAAAGAAAAGCAGATAGGGTTTCGCTGCCCCGAAAGATGATAATCCATATTTCACCTGGATTTCCTCAATCCGCTTTCTTATCTCTCTTGCCAAGACAGAGGTCGGATCGCACTCCAGGGCCCTTTGCATTTGGGGAATTACCATCTTCGTCACATTTTTCTTTTGGTTTTTGGAATGTTCCTCGGCCACAGCGAGATAGACCTCTCCCAGCTGAAAGTTAGCGGCCTGCTTAATATTGGAATCAAGATTTTTGAGTTCGCTCAGCTGTCTATAATATCTCATGGAATCTTTAAATTCTTTTTCCAACTGATGGGCGTAGGCAAGATAAAAAAGCGAGTGACCTGGTTTGATGCCTGCCTGCCAGGCCTTGGTGAAATATTTCCGCGCCTCGTCCAGCTTATTATCTGCGAAAAGAGATTGCCCGTATTGATAGTAAACTTCCTTGGGATAATTTCCGCTGGTCACGGTCTGAGCAAAAAAACGGTTGGCCTCTTTATGATCCTGTAATTTCTGATAACAGATGGCCTTCCAGTACCAGGCCGTCGACCGGGATGACGGATCTTTCTCCAAGTTGTCGAGAAGATCAATGGCCTGAAAGTATGCTCCCTGTCTGTACTGCTTGAAGATCTCCTGGCCCAGTTCCTCGCTGGCAATGCTCATGGAGATTGATAAGATAAAAAGCGTGAGGAATGTAATAAGATAGTAATTTTTCATTGCGCTCAAAAGGCAAAACCCATATTAACAAGTGTTCGTCGCTCTATGGAATCGCCGTAAAACTGATTATTGAAATCCCTTAACACATCATCGGACAGGGCCATCACATCATCATTGTTGAGGAGAGGATTAGAATTCTCCACCCCGTTGGCGCTCATAATATTTCCGGCGGTCCCGTCGGCATAGGCAGCACTCCCCCATGATTCACTGGACGCCAAGCTGGGAGGGACCTGCTTTGACTTGCGATTGGAATCGCCACTCGCAAGGAATTCACCATTATCATGGAGCTGATAACCTTCCGGCGGGTGATATTCGCCGGTCCTGGGGTCCAAAGTTCCGTAGTCCGCAGGTAGAGTATAGACGCCGGTGTTTTCATCATAAAGGCTGCCTGGGGGTGGTGCCAGATAGATGCCCGTATTTTGATCAATCAGGCCTCCGGCCGGCGGTGCCAGTTGACCGGTGTCGGGGTCGCGAAAACCTTCCGGGGGCGGATCATTGGCAAAATCAGTGCTTGATTGGACGAGAGAGACAGAGTCAGAGTTCGGTTCATCCACATGCACGGTAAGGGTCTTTTTGAGTCCCGATTGGTTAATAAAGATCGTTGACGGTCTTACGCCCGGCAGGACAATTGAACGGAAGCTTTGCCCCTTTCTCGCGAGTCCACCGGAAGTATTAAAATCCTTATTATTTTTCATACCGAAAAATTGAGGTGGGCTAAGTTTCACGGGGATTGTAGTCTTGTTTCCCAGGGCCGGGTTGGCGGACGAGAAGCGACCTTCAGGAATGGTCACACTGTCTTCACTATCGATGAGGTCATGAATATTAGAATGATCAACCTCACTGGATGCGTCCTTCTGGGCCATTTTCAACTCGCCATTATAAGTAATGACATTGGTTAATTTATTTTTACTGTTGAAGCTGACGTTAATTTCAGTTCCCCGAACACCCATGGCCGCAGTGCGAGTGGTAATAAGTAACTTGTCCTTGCCTGCACCTTCCCCGGTCAGCTGCTTTTGAACCTTGGAGCGAATGATCCCATCCAGCAGTGAAAGCATGGGGGGGGCATCGCTCTTAAGGGTCGTAATCTCCAGTTTCGATTGGGGTGCAACGGTAATTTGGGTTTTATCTTTAAAGACAACTCGGGCGATGCTGCTAGCCGCAGTTTGAATGACCATGCCCTGACTTATCCACTGCCCTTCGCTTGCTTTCTGATTGTTGACTTGAACATTGCCCTTCAAAAACGCGATCTGTGCCAGCTTTTCACTGGCAAAAGAACTATCAATCAAAAGGAGGATAAGCGGTAGCAAAAATTTCATTGATTGAGCCTAACGTAAAACATTCTTTTAGGGAATGGCCTGATTGCACAGGCCTGGTGGCAAACTTAAAAAACTTTCACGCCCTTTCGCTCACCACTGAGAGATAAGGTGTGCTCTTCAAGAACAAGGTCGGCCCGCCCTGCCATGGCCACGGCCTGCTGAACAATCTGTGAAAGTCCATAACAGCAAGGCACCTCCATGATAGTGACGATCACTTTGGGAATGGTTGGATTTTTAAAAATGCTTGCGAGCTTCTGGGCGTAGCCGGATGTATTATCGAGCTTTGGACAACCTACCACTACAGATCGGTTGCGAATGTAGTCTTTATGAATATTGGCCGAGGCGATGCCGGCACAGGTATTGAGAACCACGATTTCCCGATTGTTAAAAAAAGGAGCCTGCGGATTGACCAGATGAATTTGCACCGGCCACTGGGCCAACTCTGACTGTTGCTGACTCTCGCCCCCGGGAATTTGAGTGTTCTTACTCCGATCAAACTGTCTGCTCTGACTACCAGGACAGCCTCCTGAGTGCGCCGACGGGATAGGTTTAGGCATCCATTGGGGGTGGTGTTTCTTCTGGGCCTCTTCCATTCTTGAGACGGCACTGGGGCCGGCGGTTTTCAAAAGATGTTGCTTGGTCAGATTTTCATCAAAGGGAACTGTTTCCCGCTCTTCTATGGTAATGGCATTGGTTGGACAGGCCCCAATACAATCCCCAAAACCATCACAAAAATCCTCTTTAATCAGCTTGGCCTTGCCATCCACTATTTGCAAGGCACCTTCGGAGCAGTCGGTAACACAGTCCCCGCATCCGTTACATAGCTCTTCATCAATTTTAATAATTTTTCTTTTCATGGGAGGAATATAGCCGATATGGCTTCGATCTGAAAGATAGAATTTCACTCAATAAACGTCGAATCCCGACAACTTATCTCGACATGCCTGAGACATCTTGTCCCCTACATTTTTTCACATCTCTTGACAGAAGAAGTTGCTTCCGTAATTGTCCCCCGCTGCCAATAGATAGGGAGAATGGTATGACACTCAACAATTTTTTAGCTCTTGTTTTGTTCCTCACTTCGGTCTTGATCCCGGCCCCACGGGCCCAAGCCGATTTACGGGCCACCGGCCCGGCCGATCTCTCCTGTACGCTCTACGGTGCCGCGGGCGGAACAGCGGTGGATTTTGGCAAGCTGGCCCTAGACATCTCCTCACTCTACACCGGCTCCAGTGCCATTTATGACGGACTCTTTGGCGTAGGAGTGGTTCCTGCGGGGCTTATAAGGGCCAATGGCGGTATTTCGATTGCCAGCACCATCACAGGTTTCATCTCCGCCTTTAGCGACAAAAACTGTTATGCCGCCGGAAGGGTTCGGCTAAGTAAGGAGGCCAGGCAACCTTTACGCCTGAGCTTTAACGTTCAGTCCACTCAACGTAACTATGATGACTTTGATCCCTCCGGTTGGTTTGCCCATACTGATCCCATCGGAACCCTCGAGGTTGCGGTGGGTAATTATGATGGCATCACCACCAATGTCATCGGCAAGGGCACAAAGGAAGGTTATATCTCGGTCACTCTCGACCCGCAGAAGTTGGAGCCGGGATTTTATCCCATCACCTTCTATGCCAAGGAAGATAGCTGTAATGAATGTTTGAAGATTGTTCACGTCGCGGTTGTTCAGGTTTACCAACCCTGCCCTCCACGCGCCAACGCCTGCGACGTTGCCATTGAGGGGGCACAGTCGGCGTGGGCCCAATATAAGGAGGCCTATCGCCTGCTGTTCGCTCCCATGACCGCGCACTCTTCTAATTGCCAGTCAAGAGTCGATCACGTCGGTGGTGCCTGTGGCCAACTCAATCGCCACGCCCATGGAAATTATCCCAACTCTGACCACCGGACCGAAGCGGAAACGCGCATGAATGAATGCCTGGATCGATTAGATCAATTGATGACCGATACGCGAGGCCACTGTCCTGAGATACTGCTGTGTGCTTCACAGGCAGAATGTGCTCTCAGACGAGACCCTTTTTCCAATCGTCAGCTGGCAGAGTTACATGGCCTCTTCACTCAAAAAGTAACCGAAATCAAACGAATGAATTGTTGTAGTGAGGTTTTCAATCCCAGGGGTGGCAGTGGCCCAACTCCGGCCCTGGTCACGACGAATGTTGGTTACTCCATCACCGAACGAATTAATGTGGACACGACCTCGCGCACGGTGGAGCAGGCGACACTTTTCAATTACACGGAAAACAACGGTGCACCGACACTTCGAAGTAAAATTGCCATCGTCAAAGGCAATGGGCGAATGCTGATCAATGGCAAACCCTTTGACAACCTCGCCTTTAATTTTTTGGTGAAGGACCCCCTTCGCCGCAGCTTGAACCTGAGTGCGTCCTGGTTGCAAAATAACCCAGGCCTCAGTCGGGCCTATATCTCAAGACCCCAGTGGATCAATAATAAAATGGAAACCTATGCCCAGATGCTGGCGAATCCGTCTATCCTTCCTTTAGGCATTACCACGTTAAATTTTTCCGTTCTCCTTCCCCACCCCACGGACAACGCGCTGAATGTTTCGGTCCAACATCTGATTGATATTGAAGTGCGGCCGGAATTTACCGATGGTGGAAGCAACGGCCCCTCCGAGGCCCGGCCGCTCTACGGATTAGGTGGAAAATGCCTGACCCATTATGGCGCGAACCCTGCTCCCGGCACGCCGCTCTTGTTATGGGACTGCGTCGGCTACACCAATCAATTGTGGAAGCTGACAGGCGATGGAAAATTAATCGGAAATGGCGGACTCTGTGTCGAGGTCAAAGGCAATGCCACTGCCTCGGGAAGCGAAATTGTCATTAATCCCTGTAACAACAGCGCCAATCAAAAGTGGCGCATGGATAATAGTCTGATGGTTCATTCCAGCGGAAAATGCCTCAATGTCAAAGAGGCCCTCACCCAAAACGGCACCCCCATCATCCTATGGGATTGCGGCAACTACAGCAACGAAAAGTGGTCATGGGTAAAACTGAACATTATCCGTCCGATCCGTCCGGGCGTGATCACCGTTCAATAAGCGCCACTCTGGGCAAACTCCAAGAGCGCCATCGAGAGCTTGGCCCGGGCCCAGTTCAGAGGACTAATCGGCGAGGGTAGCTGGTACTGAAGCTTGTCGACGACCACCGTATTGATACTCTCCGGCGCCTGCAGCTCTCCAACCTTTGTGCCATCAGCGGCAATCAAATTTTTACCGGTGAGCTGACCCACGGCCCTTTTGAGGTGGATTGCGGCCTTCAAAAGATCTTGCTGTTTTAACTTCACCTGTTTGGTGACTCGGGCCAGGTGCAGGTATGCCAGCGCCAGCCATGAGTCAAAAAACCACTGGGCCTCGGTACCTTGGATAAGTTGACTTCCTCGCGCCTCAAAATCTTTGGTGGAAGAAGTATCCCCTGTCATCTTGCTCTCAAGCGCCTCCTTGTTCTTCATGCTTTTGAGGAGCTCTGGAAACCAGAAGTTGCCGGACTGGTAGCTGTCGTCTTGATAGCGGAGAATGCCAAAAGGCCGTTCCAGCTTCTCGACAATGGCCACGACTTGTCGCAGGTCTTTCTCCTGCAATCTTTTCAATGGCGAAGGAAAGACCAGGTTTAAAAGGGCCGCATCCGCCTGTCGGTAATGCAGGTCTTTTTCGGAATAGTCCGGCGATTCCCCACCCGCTTTAAGCTGTTTTTTGATGGTCCTATAACCATTATCGACGGCGGCACTAAGGCCATTTTTTCGCCAGAAAGTTTGCGTCTGCTTATCGCTCGCCTTCAGCGCCTCGCCCACCGCCCTGGTCCAGGCAGCGGGAAACGAATGCTGGTCGCGAAGTTCCTGGCAGAGTTCGAGGGATCGGGTGGCCAGCGAGATACTGGAGGTATTGCGTCTCTCCAGCTCCTCCCAGGCTCCGGCGTCTTCCAGCAGATGAAATTTTATTTTTGAAAAGAACAGGGGAAATTTCAGCAAGACCTCCCGGCGCGCCGGTGAAAGTTCTTTTTCCGAAAGTTCGCCAAACTTGGCGGCCTCAAGGAGCGAGAGCAGAAAAAGACCGTAGGCATCCATCTGCTTGTGGTTCCATCGCTGAACCTTGCCATCAATCAAGACATCATCCATCTCGGGTGAATTGCCGTTGAAGCGGATGTGCGGAAAGTCCATGGGGTCCGCCGTCGGCCGGGGTTTTTCAATCAGCGCATTTAACCGATCCATCTGCGCCTTTGAGGCGAAGTAGTCCCAGGTGGCGAGCAGCAGCTTCAGGGCCTCTTCCTTTCGGGCCGGGATTCGCTTGAGCCCTTGGTAAATCCACAAACTGTCTCGCACCCAGATAGCATCATAGTGGGTTTCATCGACCTTCTCTTCCTCAAGATTTCGCTTGGCCGCCGGAGGAAAATGGTATTTATTAAGGGTCACATCCAAGTGCGGTCTGAGAATATCCAGCAGCTCTGCTGCCCATTTGGGATTGGCCGGCATCTCAATCCATTTAACCATCTCAGGATGGAATACCCTGACCTGAGCACCCTCCGGGGCCTTGACTATCTGGTAGCTCTGGGGATGAGCGTGTAAAAAAGCCGTCGTCTCGATCCAGCGTCTGTTTTCTTCTGTGACGGTGGCCTTCCGGGCAACCTTCGAGCAGGCGACCGTGAGGCACATGATAATGATGAGGACGAGCAACCACAAAAGTTGAAATCTCATTGGTGAACTCCGTGAGAAAGGTGGCAATGTGGGGTGATTAAAAGCTAAGAGTGCTCAGTTTGCAATAGATTACTTAAAAAGGCACATGCCGGTTTACAGCGCCGATTGGAACAACATGGCAAAAGGTTTCACCAAATAATAAACCACCTTCTTGGCAAAGGTGATGTGGTCAAATTTGTGCTTTCGCAAGGTCTTGCGACTATCTAAATAAACTGTTCCCTTCAGCTTATGGGCATATTCGGCACGCATGGCCTGGGCCAGCTCCGGCTCACCAAAACAGAAAATTCCCATCTCCGCGTTATATTTAATAGAGCGCGGGTCAAGGTTATAGGTGCCGACCATAAAGCTATCTTGGTCAAAAACAAAGGCCTTAACGTGCGTCCCAAAACGCGCCTTCTCCACACCGGCATTCACCACCGGGTAATTTTCAGGGATTTTTCCTTCGAAGATATAAGGCTTGAGGCCTTTCTTAATCCAAGAAGGGATGATGGAATTAAACACGGCATTTACATAAATGGCATCGGTGGAATAAAGACTGTTGGTGAGCACGGAAACTTTTTTCCCGGCCTTTAAAGCGTCCTTGAAAATCGTACGGGAATCTTTGTCGGGAATGAAATAAGGGGAGTCAATGGTGAGCTCCTCTTTGACGGCGCGCATGTACTGGTTAACCACCCCACGCATGCCTTTAGTCTCACGATACTCCCGGCCCCACCCGGGATAGTCCGCGGTAAAAATTAAATTATGGCATTGGCCGGTGGGAGAAAGGGCAGCAGCTTTGCCCCCAAGCTCCTCAATCTCACCCAAAAGTTTACGGTCCTCATCGCTCTCCACTAAAAAATTGCGGGCCTTGGACAATTTTTCCTGCTCTTTTTTCAAACTTCCTTTCAAGATTTTGTAATGGCGGTCCAGCACTTTGTCCTGGGAAGCAACTTCTTTAAGATAGGAAGTTTCCTTGCCGCTATCGCGAACTTTATCCTGAATCCACTTGGTATCCACTGCCATCAGATTGCGATATTTTTCAATATCGAGCTTCTGAGATAGCTTATCGTTCCAGAAAATTTCAAAACTCTCTTCGATGGCGCTCACCAAGGGACCACTGATGTAAATGTCCTTGTCGATAAAATTGAACTTATCACTCAAATCAAAATACTCATCGGCGATATTGCGGCCCCCTGTCATGGCCTCTTTGCCGTCAATGGAAAGCAGCTTTCGATGGCTGCGATATTGAAATTTCAAAAATTTCGCCATGGATTCGATGTGGTAATATTTCACGTCGATTCCGGCCGCTTCCAATTCTCCGGCATGATAAACATCGATCTCGGGAATAATCAAAAAGTAATCGAGGAGCACGCGAACCTTGACCCCCTCTTTGGCCTTCTTCACTAAGGCCTGATTGAAAACTCTAGAAGAAGGACTGGTATCGTAAATAAAATATTCAACATCAATGCTCTCTTTGGCACGCTCGATCATTTTCAAACGGGCATAAAGGGAGCCCAGCCCGTGATCATAGATTGTCAGCGAATGGGGCGCATCGGAGGTTGCTTTAAAAACCTTCAGCTCGCTGGCGGCGAAGGTAGAAAAAGAGATAAGGGTCAATAAAAAGACTAGAATCTTAAAGGCATGGGACATAATTCCTCCAAAATACCGCCTTCAAACCATGGAAGGAAATTTTTGACAATGAAAAAGGCCCCAGTGAACATTTTTTACAGGGATTATTTGGCCGTGGCGGTGGAAGAATTGGGGATAGCCCTGACCAGTAAAAAAGGAATAATCAGAAGCAGTGCCCCCAATAAATACGGGATGGTAGAGCCATAATGCCAGTAGATCAAGGATGCCATTAAGGGCCCAATCACTCTTGCCAGGGCCCCCAGCGAGCGAAAAATTCCCATCACACTCCCCTGGGCGTTGGCGGGGGCCAAGAGCGAGACCAGGGCCGTCATACAGGGAATGACCATGGCCGAACCTATGGCCAAAAAGGTCAACCCGACATAAAGGCCAAAGCTGCTTTTCGTAAATGCAATGCAAATTAATCCAGGAATGACCGAAACCAAGCCTTGCAAGGCCATGCGTTTTTCTCCCACCGCCCGCGCCTTCCGCCGCACATAACCACCTTGGACCAGCACAATGATCAGACCAACAAAGACAAACATGCTGGCATTTTGCATGGAGGTAAAACTCAAACGCTCCACCGCCACAAAGGTGAGGGTAAATTCCATTCCTGAAAAGCTGCTCAAAAATAAAAAGTAACCCACGTTGGCCAGATTGACTCCCTTGTAGGGAAGCGGGGTAAACATCTTAAAGGGATTGAGAATTCGCCTTTCCGCTTTTTTAACGATCTGCCGTCTTTCAGGAGGATTGGTTTCCGGAAATTTTTTGATCACCAGAAATAAATTAAGGCAGGAGAGCGTAAGGGCCACCAAGGCCGCACTGGAAAAAGGATTGATTCCCCAAGCCGAAGCGCCGTCGATCAAGGCGGTCAAATCAAGCATCATGGAAATACCACCGATGGCGGGCCCCAAGATAAATCCCAAGGCAAAGGCGATTCCGATCACCGCCATTCCGCGAGAGCGATTGACCTCGTCTGTAATATCGGCGACCACAGCACTGGCGGTGGAAATATTTCCTGCCATAATCCCGCCCACCAGACGAGCGCAGAGAAGCAAGGTGAAGCTGCCTGAAAAAAACCACAGGAGGTAACTGAGGGCCAGCCCACTGATCGTCATAATTAAGATCGGCCGCCGGCCTATCCGGTCCGAGAGTCCTCCCCAGAAGGGGGATGAGAGAAACTGAAGAAGCGAATAGACGGCCCCTAAAATGCCCCCGAATAAAACCAGCGACTGAGCATCAAGGGCAGGCGTGCCCACGGCGTTTCCGTGTCCCGACAAAAAGGACATCCCTCTGAAAATCATGACCAGAAATTGATTAGAGGGATCGTGCTCCAGATAGTGCCGGGCCAAGGCCGGAAAAAGCGGAAAAATAATTGAGAAGCCCACCAGGTCCAAAAAAAGTGTGAAAAAAACCAGATTTAGGGTCCGCTTCTCACCATCACCCATAGGTTTTGCCTTGTAGCTGACCTTTGGAATACTCTCGCTTGCTTCCTCAGAGTAACTCAGCTGGCCGAGGGCCTGCCGATCATTGACCGCCAAGGCCTGTAAATATTGGGCAAATCCGCGTGCCCACTCATCGTCATCATTCAAGCATGGAATAGGCACGATATGGGCCCCCAGAGGGCGAACTTCCAAATCTAACTCGTGGCCGATTTCCACCAGGGTCTCCAGACAATCGGCCACAAAGCTGGGACAATAAACGGCGATATTCTTGGCCCCGGCCAAGGCCAGCTCTTTCGCCTTATCAATCGTCGAGGGAGTGAGCCATTCTTCCGAACCAAAGCGTGACTGGAAACTCAGATGAATCTTGTCTTGCCAGGAGGCCGGAAGCTTGGATTTCAGGAGAAGATAGGTCTTATAGCATTGCTCAAAATAGGGGTCTTTCTTGTCCAAAACAAAACGCTTCGGCAATCCATGAAAACTCAACATGAGCGCATCGACATTGCCTTGCTCTAAAATTTTTTCAATTTGCCGAACACTTAAATCAATATAGGCCTTCAAGGACCAAAAATGATCCACCGAAAAGGTCTGGGCCCTCCCCAAAACATGAGCGACAGCATCTTGGGCGCTTGCCGTGGTGGTATCGCTGTATTGGGGAAACATGGGAATAAACATGCTCTCTGAATGGGAGTCAGCTCCTAGCACCTTGGAAATTTTTTTCTCACCTAAAATATAAGCACTCTCGACGTCAATATTCTGGGAAGCCAGGTGGCCTTGAACCTTCGCTTTAAATTTTTCAGTGATGTCCACCAATGGCAACTGCCCATTGGGCAAAATAATTGATTGATAAAGTTTCTGCGTTTTCCGCGGCCTAAAAGGCAGGATAAACAAGTAAAGTATGGGCAGCCAAAAGATCCGTGGCAGATCCACCACTCTCGGGTCCATTAAAAATTCTTTAAGGTAGCTGCGAATATCGCGCAATTTAAGCGAGCTGGGAGAACCAAGTTGAAGCAAGAAAATTTTTTGACGAGCGCTGGAAACAGGGTTCATATTCATTGAAATACGGACTCCCAACAAAGTTGACGAACATAAGAAATTTGGCCAATGTGCCACACAATGTAACAAAGGAAATGCCATATGAGTAGGTCGGTTAGCAAGACTATTACTAGACGAAAAATCGGTCGTTCGCCTAAAGAATTAAAGAATCTTAAACTAGGGCAAGTAACGACAGACTACCCTTCAACCTACTCACCCGCTCTGCTTGAGTCATTTCCCAATCGTCACCCCAAGTCCGAGGCATGGACGAGCTTGCTTTGTCCCGAGTTCACTTCTCTCTGCCCGAAAACCGGCCAGCCGGATTTTGCCCATATTACCATCAACTATGTGGCCGACAAAAAGATGGTGGAATCAAAATCTTTGAAACTGTATCTCTTTAGTTTTCGAAACCATGGCGATTTCCACGAGGACTGTATCCAAACCATATGCAACGACTTAGTTAAGCTCATGTCACCGAAATATCTTGAGGTCATCGGCGAGTTCACCCCTCGCGGGGGCATTTCAATTTTTCCTTTTGCCAGCTATGCCTGTGATGACCCTGAATTCCAAAACCTCAAGGCCCACAGATTCTACAACTACGCTCCGCAGCAATGATTTTGACTGGCCGTATTGTAATAAATCAGGTTAGAAAGTCTTTACATGTACAACGTCAAAATACAGTAAGGATACGTTATGTTTGGACTTGGAATCGGTGAATTGGTCGTCATTATGTTCATTGTGCTCTTACTCTTCGGAGGAAGCCGATTGCCACAATTAGGTGGAGCGCTAGGTAAGGCCATGAGCAACTTCAAACTTGGCCTTCGCGATAATCAGAATCAAAACAACGTACTGCCAGACCCAACATCAAAGAATAACGGTCAAAATAACGGTTCGCACGTTTAGTCCTGCTTTGTTCTCTTTCGGATAACGGCCACGACTTCTTCCACAATTGATCCATCAACAGAGGTAATGTGTTTTTTTGAAAACAAGATTTTCGCGATCTCATCGTAGCTGGGACGTTGTGGCAGGTCTTGCACGAGGTACTCCACATATCGGATGGCCCGATCGATCAGCTTATAATTGCTCGGCCGCACATAGGTCATAATGTTATTGGCGTATCTTCCCAGCCGTCCCATCACAATGGTTGAATGAGCATTCACCAACATCTTCAGCACAATCGTCTGCAACATGGGATTACGGGGCAATGATAAGATAATATTTTTTTTATTGAAGCGAATTTCCACCGCTCCGTGCCCGTCGCCAAGAAAGTGAAAGATCGATTGATGATCGCGAGGGCCTCTTAAATTCGTTAGAATAGGCCCACCTTCGCTCAAATCAAAACCCAATAAGCGTTGTAAGGAGGCCTTGCCCTTCAACTCCGGCCACTCTAAGGTTCGAGGAGCTCGGGAAAGCACCTGGAGCCAAGCGGAGCGAGCATCTTTGGCCTGGGCCATAAAAAGATAGCACGGGCCTGGTCGTACAAAATTCTCATTAAGATTTTCAAACGCCGGTAACCCAAAGGTGGGTGAACGTTCAGTTGTATCGGTAAGTAAAATACTGCTCAAAAAAGGCGATGCCACATAATTACAAAATTGCCCGTTTAAGTATGTATGAGATTCAAATTCGGCCAGCTCATACAATGAATCGACTCTGATCTTCTCGTAGGCAGATAGGACATTATCCAGAAACTGAGTTGCCTCAAAAACAAAGTTCTCCCGAATTAGCAGCGCCATGACAAGGGCCGTCTGCTGTATCGTCGTGGCCTGCAGACGAGTCGAACCGGCCAAACACATGGGCCCAATATCAAAGCAAATTTTTTTGATTTTAGAATCTTCGATAATTTCTTTCGAGCGCTGGGCCACCTGACAAAGAATCGCTTCGGGATTACAAAAAAGAAAATAGGGTGTGCTCTCAGATATTTTCAAGGCCTCCCATACGGTTCCAATCACGAAAGGAGTTTCTCCGCCCTCGGTGACCGCAATGAGTCTGTCTCCCTCGGCGAAACCCAATTCACGTAGCTGGCGTGCGCCGAATTCGGGATGATCCTCAAAGCTCTCCAAAGAATGAATGAAGGCCAGATCCCCGCCGGCCATAAAGGACACCACCCGATTTTCCAGCGGATGATTGGCATGACTGTCGCGCCATAACTTTTCGATCGACAGGGCCAATCTGCCAGTCGCACCACAACCGGAGATAAATATTTTTCGCCCTTGTGCCAAGGTTTCCTGAATGGCGCGACCCATTTCTTCAACTTGGGGTAACATTTTTTTCAAAACCGTGAGCGCATCACGATCAATCTCAAAGAAAATCTGATAGGCGTCGCGGATAGAGGTTTTAGCAAGCAAGGAAAGATTTTGAGATTTGGAGTGGGGTCTTTCGGTTGGCAGTTCACCGAGGCGATATTGCCCTTTCACCTTCAGAAATGATTCAAGCTCGAGCTGCCATTCTTTTGGATGCTGTCTTTTGGTCATGGAACGAGTATAAAAAAAAAAGGAAGCCTAGGCCTCCTTTTTTAGTTGTTTTTGTACTGGTGTAATTACTCTAGAATTTCCAGAACACTTCTCTTCCTTAGTTTAGTGGAAGCAGCGTTCAAAATTGTTCTGAGCGCTCGGGCGGTACGGCCTTGCTTGCCAATAACCTTCCCAAGATCTGTTTTATCAACTCTTAGTTCGATCACCGTTGTCTGCTCGCCAAGGATTTCGTTCACTTGTACTTGCTCAGGAAGATCAACGAGGGACTTAGAAACAAAAAGAATCAGGTCTTGCAATTCACTCATAATTTACTCATTTAATCTAAGACCAAAGAACTCTAGAATTTAATACTATTTTTTTTCAAAAGTGTCCTGACGGTATCAGAAATTGTTGCGCCCTTATCAATCCAAGCGCGTAGGGCCTCGGTGTCCACATCCACCAAAGATTTTTCGGCCTTTTGAGGGTTATACTGCCCTAACTTGGCAAGAAAACGTCCGTCACGGCAATAACGAGCGTCAGTAGCAACAATCGTAAATACTGGTTTATGGGGCCGTCCACCGCGGGCAAGTCTAATCGTAACCATTCGCAACTCCTCAAAATTCATTATAAAACAGGCGGGGCATTTGTAACCCATGGACTAGACGAAGTCAATTAGAGAACCAGGCTAATGCATCGCAGGGGCAACTTAAAAATATCTATTGCCCCAGGGCCCTTTGCCCCTCGATGCGGGGTCCTTCTTCTTTCGTTCCTTCCCCCCCCCACCAGGCATGCCTGGAAGGCCACCCATTCCGGCCAGGCCGGCCATTCCACCCTTCATCATCCCCATCATCTGACCCATCATCTTTTCCATCTGCTTAAATTTCTGCAGAAAATCTTTAACCTGCTCCAGCTTAGTTCCTGAACCGCGGGCGATACGTCCGATGCGCGACTCGTTAATAATCTTGTAATCGGTGCGCTCGCTTTTGGTCATGGACTGAATCATCACTTTAATTCGTTTAATTTCATTTTCTGCCGGAGAGAGATCGCCAACTTGGCGTAACATTCCCCCCATTCCCGGGAGCATCTTCAGGATGGACCCCATGCTGCCCAGACGTGACATCATCTCCATCTGCTTTAAAAAATCATCAATGGTGAACTTACCTTTTTCCAGGTTTTTCATCATGGAGGTGGCCTCATCCTCATTGATTTCGGTTTGGGCCTTCTCGACCAGCGAGACCACATCGCCCATATCGAGAATACGCTTGGCCATCCTGTCAGGATGGAACAGCTCCAGATCTTTTAATTTTTCACCTGTGGAGATAAAGCGCAGGGGAATTCCCGTCATGGTGCGAATCGAAAGAGCGGCACCACCTTTGGCGTCCGAGTCCATTTTGGTTAAAACCGCGCCGGTGAGCCCGATGTCATCGTGAAAAGATTTGGCCACGTTCACGGCCTCTTGGCCGGTCATGGCGTCGGCCACCAGCAAGGACTCAAGGACAATCTTGGACTGATACTGGGCCACGGTGGCTTTCACGTCTTTAAGTTCCTGCATCAGCTCCTGATCGACGTGCAGGCGTCCGGCGGTATCGACGATGATGACCTCGATATTTTCTTCCAAGGCCTTGTCGATTCCGGCCCTGGCCACCTTCGCCGGTGTCTGGGAGAGATCGGAATCGTAACAGTAAACTTGCGCCGATGCCGCCAGCACTTTCAACTGCTCTTTAGCGGCGGGACGATAGGTATCGGCGGGAATCAGCCACACTTTTTTATTTTTTCGTTCCTTCAGGTAGAGCGCTAACTTGGCAGAGAAGGTGGTCTTACCTTGTCCGTTTAACCCCACCACCAGAACCACCAGAGGTTTCTTTTCCTCTAAAGGCAGCTCTGTATTTTGGGTCCCCATGATTTGGACCAGCTCATCGTGGACAATTTTGACAAATTGTTCGCCGGGATTGACACCGCGAATGACCTTTTCGCCCAGGGATTTCTCTTTGACCTTGGCAATAAAATCTTTCACAACTTTAAAATTCACATCCGCTAAGAGCAGGGCGTTCTTTACGGCTGCAAGAGTTTCCTCAATATTACTCTCGGTGATTTTTGATTTCCCGGCAATCGTCTTGAAGGCATCGGAAAATTTCTCATTTAGAAAATCAAACATACATACCTCTAATTATTTCAAGACACTCGAGTGGAGTGTTGGCAAAAAAATCCGGACTATGTCGTAGAACTGTCTCCCGATCGGCACCTTGACACCAAAGTGCCGCGATAGAACGGCAGCCAAAATTTTTCGCCCCCAGAATATCCATATGCGAATCTCCAATGACGACCACATCATCTTTAGAGATGTGTCCGACCATGGCGGAAATTCCGTCGGGGCTGGGCTTTGTTGCCGTATCATCACCGCAGCGAAAATCAGTAAAATGATTTTTTAGGTTAAAGTTTTCCAGAATTTTCACGGTCGAGGCCCGGTCGCGGGCAGTCCATAGATAGATCGTGGCCCCCAGCTGGCGCAATTGCACGAAGGACTCCAGAATGCCGGGAAAAAGAACATAATCAAATTCCATTTCCAGCGCCAGCTCACTCCAGCGTCGGGCGAGACGCTTGGTGAGGGCCAAATCACTTTGGGGAATGTTGAAATTTTGTAATAACTCAGGCAGGTGGGGCGAGTAATTTTTCTTAAGCTCATCCAGAAGGATGGGACGGTTTAACAGCTCCGAAAGGACCGTTTGAACTCCTAATAACACCGCGTGATAGGAATCAACCACCGTGCCGTCAAAATCAAAGATAATATGTTTTGTGCGAAGAATGCTCATTATTCAGGAATGTTAAGTAGCACAAATCCCCCGGTTCTGTAAAAATTACTTCTTCCCTACCCCCCGGTGGGCCAAGCCCTTATAATGCAAGGTATGAAAAAAATGTTGTCGCCCAGTGGGCCATTAATCATTCAATTATGCCTACTTAGTTTTCTTATCAACGTTTCCTGGGCCAAAACCCTGGTTATCTCGGACATCGACGATACCATCAAAATGACCAACAATATGAGTACCAGCGGTACCATTGTCCATTTTTTGGATAATGACCCCTTCCCCGTCATGCCTATCTTATATCGTGACTTAAAAAGTCAACTTGACGCCAAAGGCGAACAGGTGGAATTTTCTTATGTCTCAGGGGGATATAGGGCGATCTTTAACGGCGATAAATTTATTAAGAAAAATAATTTCCCCCCGGGAAAGGTTTATCTGCGCACTCTGAAATCCTCTCGCTCCACCTTCACTTATAAGTATTTAACCATTACCAAAATTATCGAGGATTTAAGCGCTGAAGATCGCCAGAATCTCACGATATACTTCTTTGGCGACAACGCCGCTTATGATGCCGACGTCTACTGGCAACTCACCCGAGATCTCGGCTTGCGGTCCCATATTTTTATTCGTGATGTCCAGACCAAGGCCACCTTTGCGCTGGAGAGTGAATCACTGGAACAGGTCAAGGGATTACACTATTTTTTTACCGAAAGGGATCTGAAAAAAAGTGGTGTGGAGCCGCTCTTGGGCGTGGCCAGTGCCGGCAAAATTGAGGAACTTAACCGCAGTAAAAAGTTACTGCCTAATTACATCAGAAAGACGCTAAAAACTCGCATCTCAAAAAAGAATAACTGCATCAATCAGGACAATCTGGCCGATGTGGTTAAGTGTAACAAAAAGGCCAAGAAAGAAGCCGCCAGGTTAGTTGACGAATATTTTACTCACGAATAACTGCCCGCTTCATACTCAACGGTACCACCAGCACCGCGGCGCCGATGAGACCGCAACCGGCCGACTCCATCATATTCAGATGTTCTCCCAAGATGAGTACGCCGAACAAGGCGGCAAAAGGCGATTCCAGCAGAAAGGCCAGGGAAGCAATATGGGCCGCCACTTTTTTCTGACAGTAGACCTGCACCGCCAGGGCCAAGAAACTGGGAAAGATTCCCAAAAATAAGATGGAATAGAGGGGCGAGGAAAAGAAATGAGTTCCGACCTGGCCCAGAACCTCCAGCTTTGGCATCACTCCGATAAAGGATAGAAACAATAATGAGACCAGGCCAATAAACAGGCACTGCAATCCATTGAGTTCCATGGAGTTTGGAAAAGTGTGGGCCACATGGGAAAGATACAAGATTTGCAGAGAAAAAAGGAAGGCACTCAAGAGAGTTAAAAGATCCCCAAAATTAACACCGTCAAAACGGCCACCACTCATGAGACCGACCCCCGCAAGAGCAATCAGGAGGGCCAACCAAAAGAAATTGGAAATTTTTTTCTTAAAGAGAAGCAGCTCGATAAGAGGCACAAAGACAATATAGAGCGAGGTAATAAAGCCGCTTTTGCTGGCCGAGGTGTAAAGCAAACCCCAGGCCTGGACGTACATCCCGGCAAAGAGAAGCATGGCCAACAAAAAGGCGCGCCCTAGCTGGGTGCGAGACATGGACCAGGTTCGACAGCGAATAAAAATCGGACAGGACACGAGGGCAGCGACACAAAAACGCAGACAGGTAATTTCCAAAGGAGTGAAGTGGGCGAACAGGCGTTTGGTTTCAACAAAACCCAACCCCCATACCACCGCAATAAAAATCAGAAGACTGGAATAAGTTATCATGGAATTTGGGTCATTTTTTTAGTTTTCAAAGGAAATTGGAAGGGCTATCTTGCACCACCATTATGCCCTTGTTCAACCTTTTTTACGCCTTCGTGGTGACATGTATTTTTTTATTGAGTGCCGTTGTGGGTGCAGATGAGCTGACGCCCGCGTGGACCCCTTCAGCAGGGTTTAAAACAAATCCTCAAGATCGTGCTGTCCCAGGTCGCACCCTCGAAACCTATTACGTGTATACTGATCGGAACCATCGGCCGAAGGAAATAGGCAAAGATTTAGGAATCATTTATGGCCTGAGCTGGGTGGCTTACCCCTTAACCCAGCCTGACACTGTTCGCAACAAAGGCTCCTGGCTAAAATATCGCCACAATTTTGGACAGGTGGTTTTTGATCAAGACGAACCTTTTTGGAACTGGTTTGTGCATCCCATCTCGGGCTCACAGCTTTTTCTCTATTATCGTGCCAGGGGATATTCGCGCTCCAGTGCTCTGGGAATGGCCTTCATTTCCAGCACCCTTTTTGAATTTACGGTGGAGATTTACACCGAGACTGCCAGCGTGCAAGATTTGTATCAAACTCCCATTCTAGGGGCCGTCCTCGGAGTGGGAATTGAGTATACCAGTCTGGCCCTTTTAAACTCCGGGAACCCTTTTGGCATATTTTTCGGCCACCTGATTAACCCATGTACGCTTTTTCCTTTCTTTGAAAACAAAATTATCCTCACTCCCACGGTCTTTGAGAACAAGATCCCGGGTTTAATTTTTGCGGGGGAGTTTTGAGATGAAAGGTTTTTTACTTATTTTATTTTTTCTCTCCTTCTTTATCGCCCTTGAAAAAAGTATGGCCGAGGTGGAAACTGCTGAAAGCGACACAGAGAATTGGGTCGATCGGTTAGTTGATCAGATTAAATATTTTAAGGCAGGCCCTTCCATGCGTGAACGCCTGTCGCTCACGGCCGGCCTGTCCGCCACATCAAGAGTCATTCGTGGGACCCGAAGCACTGAGGAACATCTCAACGCTCCGGGATTCAATACCTATCTCCTGCTCCAGCTCTCGGAACAGTGGGAATTGGGACTCGGGGGTTATGTTTTTTTTGGTAAGACCAGTCACCTGAACTTTAATATCGGGGGGAATCAGGTCCGCACCAATGGGGCCTATCGTGACACCACCTTTGCCCCTGTTATTCGCTATATTACGCCCTTCCAATATAAGCCGAACTGGAATTGGTATGCGTTAGGTGGCCCTTCTTGGTCACAGCAAACAGTAAAATTGGAAGACTTTGTGGACACCCAAGGCGCCTTTCGTCGTGAGCATAAGATTACACTCGAAGCCTTTGGCGGATCGCTGGGATTCGGCCTGCTTGAAAGAATACCAGGAAGTTATACCGACAATAAGTTAACTCATCCCGTGTATATCGAATTTCTCTTTTCCTATATGTTGGTCAATCGTCAGACTCTGGTCGATGCCTCAGATTTCACCGAGGTGCAAACAGTGAACTATGAGGACGCCAAACGGCCCTCAAGTAGTAGTATCTATATATTGAATTTTGGACTGACTATTTTTTAAATAAACCCTCGCCAATCGCCCTACAATCTCCCTTTTGCCAACTATTTCTGGCAGGAGTCTCATCCATCGACGCTCCCATTCAAAGCTATATATTTCAAGTAGTTACACCTAATTATCAGCTAAGTCCCTGAGGCGCTCCAGCGGCGTAAGGAAGCAGGAGTAAAATCTTAATATAAGGCCATAAGTAACCGATAAGGCGGTATACATTGGGGATTTTTTTTATGGGCCGTAACATACTTACAGTGGTGTTGTGCTGGTGCTTAATCATCGTGCAGATGGTGGTGCCTGAACAGGCCCACGCTGCTGGTTCGGGTAGCGGAAAAGATCACAGCAAGTGTGCCCGCGACCTATTTAACCAGGAAAATGATAGGGCCACCCAGGATCAGGGGAGTGGCACCGGTCAAGGGGAAATCGATGCGTTTGAGAGCGAACTGGACGGTGGAACCATCATTGATGAGGAAGGGGACGCTGACTGTGAGTCCGATGGTGGAGGAGGCGTAAGCTCCGCCTACCATACCATGGAATTTGCCACGCTTATTGTGGCCATCGCGGCCACCATCGCTGGGGTCCAATTTGTCATCGGCTGTGTCAGCCAACCTTCGGCATGGGTCTTTTTCCTGTCATCGCTCTTTTGGATTATCGCTGAAATTGTCCAAACGGCCCAGACCAAAACGGCTGCGGACCGCAGGCTCTCCATTGTCACCAATGTCTCGGCCGAAGCGGTTGAAAAGCAATCGGCCGCCATCAAGGTGGCCAAGGAGCAAACCCAGCAGGCCGCCGATCATGCCGGCACACGCTATACTATTACGGTGGTGGCCGCGGTTCTCTACGTGATTGCCGCTGTTGTGGCCTTAATTGAAGGCATTCTCCACGTTATTCCCACCGTGAATTACAATGATCAGTGCAGTGGTGCCGGTCTTTACACGCCACCGCACTTAAAATTCAAAAAGGAGTCCTTCGCGCAAAGTATGCTAAAACAGCTCTTCCCTTTTATCGGCATTCCCGCGGCCCAGGCTACAGAAGGTAGTGGTAGTGGTAGTGGCAGCGGTAGTGGCGAAGGCGATACCGATAAGCAAGTTTCAGAGATGGGGATGGTGGGATTGCTACTCACGATTCTCATGGTCGTCGTCAATACCTTGAATATAACCCTGTCTTCAGTCAAGTCCACCGGGTTTGGTCGGGCCGTCGTCATGGGCGTCGTCGCAGGTTTCGTGATTGCCGCCGCGGTTCTGATCAAAGAGAAAAAGGAGCAGCTTGAGGCCCGCGTGAAAAAATTCGATGAGCTCCTGGCAAAACTCAAGGCCGCAGCACCGGCCACTCCCACAGGAGATGTGACTGGCCAGACCATTTCCACTGACAGCTCAACTCCAAGTGCTACTGTTAATAATTCGACAGAATTACCTGGAGATAACTCTTTGGCCGGGAATTGCGCAGCCGGCAATCAGCACAAGCTCCCGATCAAGGCCGATCTTGGATGTAAGGGTAAACCGATGGTGGTGGAAGGAAATACTGTTCTTCCCGTGAACAACGCCCTGGAAGCGCCGGAAGGACTCATGCAAGGGATGAACAACTCCAAGGAGTTTGCAAAAAATTTGGCCGAAGGCAAGGGAATCACCGCCAATATGCGCCAGTATGACAACGGGGCCTACGCCAAATTTAATAAGATGAAAAAAGAATTTGGGAAAAAATATTTAGAGCTGGTAAAAAAGAACAACGCTGAAGCCGTCAGCTCTCTGGAAAAAGCTGAAAAAGATTTTCGCAAAGAACTCCTGGGCAAAGTGCGCGCGGAGATGAACAAGTATACCCCGGCCCAGTTGAACTCCATGACCGGTCAGCTCCTGGGCCTTGATTCTCCCGACCTCAAAGACAAGGTTGACCTAAGTAAGGATGACGCCATCTTTAACAACAAGCCTAATACGACCGCACCCGGAAATAATTTTAAAAATGCCGGCAATAAAATAAAATTGGATGATTATGGGAATGGCATTTCCAACTCGGCTGAGGTGGAAGAGGTTGACAGCGCTGACTCCTTGCAAGGCCTCAACTACAAAGAAAATGATATTACCAAAGACACCGGTGCCAGCCTCTTTTTGATCATCACCAATCGCTATCGTAAAACGGCTTATCCGTTGATATTTGACAAAGATCCAAACGTCCCCGCAAAAGGAAAACGACCATGAAAAAATTTCATTTTTTCCTCACCCATCTCTTATGCCATTGCATGCTTTTATGCTCACTTGGTTCCTCTTGGAACGCCTATGCGCAAGATGGCACCGGCAGTGGAAGTGGTTCAGGGCTTGGTCCCGAGGCCGGCGATACCAGTGGGTTTGAAGATTGTACTACCTATGATGAAAATTCACCTGAATATGATGACTGTCTTCTCAGGATGGGCGGTTCCGGAGTCCAGGCGGGAAGCGGTCCAAGTGCCGGCGATATAAACAAGGGGGCGACAGAGCATGACATTCTGATGTCCATTTTTGCCATTCTTATTGCGCTTATGGCGATCTTTTACATCTGCCCCAACAATATCTCAGGCATTCTTTTTGCGCTGGGAGGACTGTTCCTCATTATTACGGAAATTGTGAGCCTGGCGACTCGAAAGGATGCCTCGGAAAGGGCGCTAACGGCCATCTCGAATGTCGATGCCGCCCAGGTGAGTGCTCAAAAAGATGCCATCAAGATTGCCAAACAGGCAACTCAGGACGCAGCCGACTGGGCCAGCCGCCGCGCCACCATGATGATGATTGTGGCCATTATCTGGACGGTCGCCACCGTCATGGCGATTATCGAGGCAATCTGGAGAATTGTGAGCTGGGGCAGCTACATGGACAACTGCTTGAACGGAAATGTCCTTCCTCCCACGCCTGTGGGAAGTAATGGAAAAAGTAAGAGCATCTACGCCCAGTTTTATAAGAAGAATGAATCTGACTTGCGCTTTTTTACCAAGGACGATATTGAGATTGAAGATACCGATCAGTATTTTATCAAAAAAGAACTCGATACCTCGCTCTCTTTGGCGGTCACCCAATCTCCTCCCTTAGTCGACTACAAGAACCATCATCAGATGCAAAATGCCATTGCCGGCGGTCTCGTGTTTGAGGAAGTGGGAGGTTTTGAGATCGACCAGATGACGGCAAGAAGTCAAAGCATTATCGAGAAAATCAGCAACCAATTTTTCCCGACAGCAGAAGCCCAGGAAGGTATTGGGATGCTGGTTCCTATCTTAATCGCCATAGGTGCTGCAATTGCCATTGCGGTTTTCTTCAGGGCCTGGGCGCACACCAGCGCGGCCAGCGGCTGGATAAGAGCGGTGTTTATCGCAATTATGATGGCCGTCATGTGGTGGGGTTACTCCATCGCGCAAGATAAGGCCAAAGTATTACAAGAGCGCGTGGCCGCCTATGAAGAATTAGAGGCCAAAATTATCGCGGCGATGCCGGCCGGACCGACGGCGCCGGTTACCACGACCACCAGCTCCGCGGCGAGTGGGGGCAACGGTGCGCCCGTTACAACCTCAACCGCCTTTGATCCGGGCTCAGGCCTGGGCGGTTGTGTTTCAGGCTCGCCTACGGGCTCAGGACTGGCGGCCAACGACTGTAGCTGTGAGGCCACCAACTCATGCACCAAAACCACTGTACCCAATACACCGATCCCATCAAATTTCGATCTCTCAGAATTGGGAGGAATCACCAGCACGCCGCAAACCGTTTCTGATGCCACTAACAATTTGGCGCGCAATAAGGGCGTCGGGCAAAATTTTGCCAATACCTTTACCCAGGCCTATGCCGCCAAGTTAAAGAAGGCCGGCTCGAAATTAAAGGCCAAATATATCGACCTGCTCAAAAAGAAGGGTGAAAAAAATCCCAAGACCTTTGATGCTCTCCAAAAAGAATTTTTTGCCAAAGTTAAGAAGGACATGAAAACCATGGAAAGCAAGATGAGCCCGAGTGTGATGGCCCAGATCGCCTCCCTTGGCGGCGGCCCGGATACAAGCAAGATGGCAGAGAAGTTAAAAGAAATGGGCGTCGAAGGTTTGGCAAAAAAGTCCAGCAAATTTGGAAATCTTCAATCCGATTCTTCGGTTGGCAAGCTCTTTGATGATGAGCCTGCCGCGGCCCTGGACACGGGAAAGGCCGAAGCCGTCAACTCTGCCGATGCTTTGAGTGGTTATGAAAACTCGGAGCAGGATATTTTAAAGGATTCGGGAGTTTCGATCTTCGAGCAGCTCTCAACCCGCTATAGAAAATCCGCCTTCCCCATCTTTTTTATGAAGAAAAAAGATGCCCAAGGCGGTGAGACAACAGCTCCTGCCAATCCATAGTGCAGGAGCTGCGAGGATTATTTTTTCTTCTTTTTGGCGATCATCAAGCCGACGAGGAGTGCCAAACCTACGCCACCGTAGAGCATGAGGTCCGAGGTGCTGAGACCGCCGCCGGCGGCCTTTTTCTTCTGATTGGCGATATCGGCATTGGCCCCTTGGTCGGGAATGAACGTACTGTCATCCAGTAAATTTTCATCCTTCTTCTTTAAGGCCATGTCGCCGCTTGCCGCCTTCTGACGGAAGACGCGTAGAGTGGCGACGATATTATCGAAGATCGACTGGTAGGATGAGTAGTGATCTTTGGCGACTGAAAAGGTTACGGCCACGCCTAAGTCTTCTTTAACAGTTGCGAGATAACGAGTGTAAAAGCCCGGCACCTCTGAAGCCAGATGAAGGGCATCAACCCATTGATGATCATTGATTGTTTTAACATTGGCCGTTTTTGCCTCGGAAACCTGGGTTCGTCCTCCAGGGAGGGTAAAGGTTTTTTGGCCTTTCAGATAGGCCTGGTACTGATCCAAGCTGTCTTGAGGTCCGCGAATTTTTGCCGCCAAAATAATGATGGCCTCTTTTTTGCGTTCCTCATTCTCACTTTGGCAGACCCACTCCGTCCCCTCGAGAGCGCACTGCCAACCGGGTGGCAATTCAAACTCCGTGTATTGACTGGTGAATCGCTTGGCGAAGGCCACATCAAGTAGCCCAGCAAGAACAAAAATAGACACTAAAATCATCTTTTCTATTGCCATCGCACAACCCTTTTTGAAAACGCCATTTAATTTATTAAGTAAGTAATTAATATTTTAATAGAACTTCTAATTAAGGCCATAAAATCTTTTTGCCTTTTTTCTGGCGACAATATTGGTCAACTTTTCAATATCCTCGAGCGGTAAGGCCCACATCAATCGGCACATCACTGCGATACTGCTCCAGGATTTTGACAATGGCCCAGTCACTGCCCACCTCAAAGACTTCCCCTGAGGCCACCAGAATATTGCCTCCGAAAAAATCAGTCTTAAAAATATCGATCTTCATACCCTTTTCCACGTCTGTGGCGATCCCCTGATCGATTTTGAGAAATTTACCCCTGGGAGAGACCTTCGTTACGGAGCCTTCCACATGGTATTCTTTGAATTTGGCCAGCTTTTTGTCCTGAGAGCTAATGCCTGTTTGTCCCCACACCATCGCCAAAGAATAGGTCACCCCTTCGTCGGTCGAGGCACCCGCCATGACCGACGAGGCCTTGAGATCGAAACGAATTTTGCTGAAAGAAAGATTGATTCCCAGGTAGGGGGCGACCTCTGAGCGGTTGACCGAGTTATAGCGGGCAGTGGCCCCGGTACTGCGTAGGGGTCTTCGGCCCAAATCACTATTGTAAGGGTCCTGCCCCATGGAGTAGATGCCATCCGCGCCCAAAATAAAGGCTATCTTGGTATACGGCCAAGCCATGTGGGCGTTGTACTGAATCTCGGGACTAATGTGTCCCGGTCGCCTCACATAATAAACGTCAGTGCTCAGGTAATGATGGGAGGAAAAACGGAAGGCCATAAGCCCGCCCAAGGCCAGATCGGCCCCCCCTTCACCCAGCACCAGCTCATTGGCAGGAGGGGCCTCATTATACTGGTACTCCTTCACTGTATAGAGTGCCTGTCGATACCAGCCACCTACGGCAAAGGACCAGGCGCCTTCGCGACCAAGCGAGTAGCGCGACTGAATCATCAAAGATTCCACTCCTGAGTTGCTGGCGGAACCAAGGGCGGTTTCGGATTGATTATTGCGAAAGCGCGCCTCCATCCCCATTTCCAATTTTTCCCCGACGCCGTAGTTCATCCCAAAGATGCCATTCATCTCCTGGTAACTCTCCCCTTCCCCCAGAGGAACGTTGTTGCCGTCCTTGTCGAGGGTGGAGGTCTTACTAAAATAATCACCTTTCAGAAAAATTTCTTTGGCCCTTTTATTCAAGGTATAAGCACCAGGACGGTAGGTTTCCACCCGCTTTTCAAACTTCGGCGCGAGGGAAAAATTATCATCATCCAAGGCCAGCTCACCGGCATGGCCGGAGGTCAGAGAAGTTATGAGACCAATGAGGAATAATCTTTTAAGCATTGGTATGAATTATGATGGGACACGAGGAAAAAGTAAACTTAGGCGGCAGTTTTTTTGGGTACTTCAAAATCATTGACCTGAGCAATTTCTTTTTCGGAGGACACAGAGTCGCTGAAATAAGGCAGGTGAATCTGCGTATACCACCACCCGTCTTCCAGATAAAATTTAAATTGGCCGCCCAAGCTCTGGCAAAGCTCATCAATGGAATCCAGACCGTGGCCATCGGCCTGCATCGAACCACCGGGTTCTGCGGCATTTTTTAAAATCAGATTGGCCAGTTCGCGGCCGTCACTCAGATCGTGGGAGGTATGAAATTTTGTATTTTTAATCAGCACAAACAGTTGCCCTGCCTCGCCTTCAAACGAGACGGACACCTGCCCCGCTCGTCCGTCAAAAATATTTTTAAGAATGTTGGTGATGATGCGCACGAAGGCATGGCCATGAACCGTACACTCTCTCTGTTTGGTCTCCGGCCTGCTCGGGGCGAGGTCGCCTTTCCATTCCAGGGCGACATTCATGCCCTGCGAGCGACAGTAAATATCCAGGTAATGGTCTATTAAAGGACGCAGGTCGCACAGCGTGACTGCGGGCCCGGTTTTAACATTGATTTTATTCTTGTGAGGCCAGTCAAAAAAATCCTCCACCATCCGCTGGGTCAGCTGTAGCTCCTGCATTAAATTTTTTATCTGGATATCAGTCAGCTCCCCCGCCTTCTGCGAATAGCTTTCTAAAAAAAGGCCCATGCCATGCAGGTGGTTGATGAGATCGTGATAGAACAAGCGATCACTCGGGTCGCGTGGCTGCTCGGCATGGTCGCGCTTCAGACGCCGAAAGATGGAATGAATGAGCGTGCGTTGCTCAATCTTGCCGGCCCAGGAGGCAGACCAGCTGAGCAGAAATCCGGTGAGCACAAAAATACACGATAAGAGATGATCGGGCCGAAATGCAATGGCATTTAAGCGAAACGCCCCGACGGTCAAAAGCACCAGGATGCCTAAAAAAGACAGGGCCTTCTTGCTACTCTCCTGCACTCCCAGGCCGGCGGTCTCCATGAAAAAAAGATTGGCCGCCACCATGGGAAAGGACAGAAAGCACAGGTACACGGGCGCCTGGCCCGCGGCAAATAACCAGATGAAACCTATTCCTTGAAATAAAAAAAGCGAGCTGGCCCAGCCGAGATCATGGGTCAGGGTTTCACATTGAACTTGCATTTTCCATAAGTATAACTGGCCCACGACCATAAAGGCCCAGGGAAGATGATAGGGTTGCAACTGACCTTGGGAGAAGGCAAGCTCAAACATCCCGACAAGAATTACCGCCAGCGAGCTGACCGCCACATAGATGGTGAGGAACTTATAACTTCGCGAGAATAAGCTAAAGGCCACTCTCGACCTCCGTTTATAATACTCATCGACCGTTGCCTAAGCTAACAGGTTTAAACACCGCCGCCTGGCCCAGCTCCTCTTCAATCCTGAGAAGCTGATTGTACTTTTCCATCCGATCGGAACGGCTGGCCGAGCCTGTTTTAATGTGCCCGGCCCCAGTGGCCACGGCCAAATCAGCAATGAAATGATCCGAGGTCTCCCCCGAACGATGGCTGATGATATTCACCATCCCATTCTGATAGGCCAAGTCCATGGTCTCAAAAGTTTCAGTCAAGGTGCCAATCTGGTTAACTTTTACCAAAATGGCGTTGGCCTGCTTTTCTGCTATCCCGTGGGCCAGAATCTTCTTGTTAGTGACAAAGAGATCATCACCTACAAGCTTGACCTGGTTCCCAAGGCGAGCATTCAAGGCAGTCCAGCCCTTCTGATCACCTTCGGCCAATCCGTCTTCAATGGAGTAGATCGGATATTTTTTGATCAGGCCTGAGTAGTATTCAATCATGGCCTCAGTTGTAAAATCCTTACCTTGCATAGGATATGTCTGAGTCTTTTCGTCAAAAAATTCGCTCGCGGCCACATCAAAGGCGAGACATACATCGACCCCAGGTCGATATCCCGCCGCTTCGATGGCCTTTAAAATGGACTCAATGGCTTCCTCATGGGATTGAAGATTGGGGGCAAAACCGCCCTCATCGCCCACGTTGGTGGAATGCCCTGCCTTATCCAAAACCTTTTTCAGAGAATGGAAAACCTCGACGCCCGCCCGCAAATTCTCGCCGAAAGTTTTCGCCATACAGGGAACAATCATGAACTCCTGAATGTCGAGATTATTAGAGGCATGGGCGCCGCCGTTAATAATATTCATGAGTGGGGTCGGCATGACATATTTGTTGTGGGGATTGGGGCAATGCAAAGTTTCCCTGAGATACTTATACAAAGACAATTTGCTGGCCTCGGCCCCTAAGCGGGCCACCGCCAAACTTATCCCCAGGAGCGCATTGGCCCCCAGCTTGCTTTTATATTCGGTGCCATCCATTTCCAGCATGGCCTTATCGAGGCCGGTCTGGTCTTCCAGCGAAAACGTTCTTGCCTTAGTGAGCGCGGGGCCCAGGATATTATTGACGTTAGAGACGGCCTTGAGCACGCCCTTGCCTAAGAAACATTTTTTATCACCGTCGCGTAATTCAAGCGCCTCGCGACTTCCCGTCGAAGCCCCCGAGGGAACAGCGGCCCGGGCAAAGTGTCCTTGGTCACTCCAGACATCCACTTCGATGGTTGGATTACCGCGACTATCTAAGATCTGACGCGCGTGAACTCGGGCCAACTTTGACATAAAGACCTCCCACAAGATTTTTGCATGAAGTATAGGTTGGGCGGCCTATTTTGGCCATTGATGAAAGAGGTCAAAGGACAGCTCTTTCCAGACGCCTTGTTTAGTGGAAAAAAAACGAAAGGTCTTGGTAGCTTCCCCATCCATCTTCATGTTCTTGCCACAGGACTGGTAAATTTCATGACAACGGTTAGCAACGGGGCGGCAGGGTGAGATGGCCTTCAGCTTTAAGATTTTTTCAATGGCATTTTGCACCAAAGGATAATGCGTACAACCTAAAATTAAATGGGTGGCCCCGCTGCCTTTCAAGGGGGCGAGCTCCAACTCCAACTTGGCTTCAAAGTCGGGAGAAGGATTATAAAACTCCTGCTCAACTAAAGTGGCCAGGTTGGGAAAGGTAAAATACAGGGAGCGGTTTTTGGGGTCCAGGCGGCGACGAAGTTCTAAAAAGCGCGCCGATTGTCCCATAAGAACGGTGGTGGCCACGGCGGTTTTATGATGATCGTCATTCAGCTCCGGCCATTTGTTGAGGACATTCAGGTAAGGCTCCACACCCACGAAGGGGATGGAAAAATTTTGTCTCAGGAAGTCGATGGCCACCGCCGTCGCGGTATTACAGGCCACCACCACCATCGCCACCTTCTCGCCCATCAGCTGGTCAACAATAATCCGAGCACGTTCCTGCACAAAGGCAGGTTGTTTCTCACCGTAAGGCGCATTGGCATCATCGGCCACATAGATCAAGGGAACGGATGGCATCAGACTGTGAACTTCGCGCAGAATCGAAAATCCCCCGATGCCCGAGTCGTAAAGTCCTATGGGTTGATGTTGTCGTATGCTACACAAAGTTTTATGATTCCTTGTAAGTACACGGTAGCAGAAGGGTCTATTCTATGCCAAATTCAAAAAAAATTTCCATTCATTTTCCCCATCGGGACGCGGGACCATTTTTTGCAACCGATCTCCCGGTCACCATGTCCGAGATCAACTATGGCGGGCATCTAGGCCACGACTCGGTTCTTACTCTCATGCACGAGGCACGGGTGAGCTTTTTAAAATCCCACGGACTGTCCGAGATGAATGTGAATAATGAGGCCCCGGCCATCGGGCTCATCCTGAGTGAATTGCAGGTGCAATATCTGACTGAATCATTTCACGGCGATGTTCTGCGCGCAGAAGTACTGCCGTTTATTCCTGAGGGCCCGCGCTGGTTTATCGCCCAACGACTGGTCAGGCTCAGCGATCAACGTGAAATTGCCCGAGCGATTATTGGAATGACTTTCTTCTGCTATGAAAGTAAAAAAGTTCAGAGGGCCCCCGACTCTCTCATGCGTCGCTGTCAGGAGTGGCAGTTACCTATCTAGCAACACCTCTCGCCCAAACTCTTCCAGCTCATGCCCGAGAAGCTGAACCTCCCGGTAAAATTCAAGCAGCTTGGTCGAAGTTATGGGCACGCCGGAGCGTGGGCTGCGCGCCTCTTCTTCCTGGAGTTCATTGGTAATTTTTTCAATCAATCCCACCAGGTCACCGCGATGGGCATTCCCGATTAACCCCTGGGCCTGGACCTTCATCCAAAAGCCAGATAGGAAAGTCAGGTCGGAGGGACTGTAGTAACCTTGCTGGGCACTCACCAGCGCCTGCCATAGCTGGGCCACCAGCGCACGGGCCTCGGCCTCCTGATATTTTTTCATGGTTTTATTTTTGCGCGCTAATTCAAGGATCGCATCAAAGAGTGTCGCTGGATCGCGCCCGCGGCAGGATTCCAGCTCCCAAAAGGAGCGCAGCAATTTTTGCACTCGCTCGGTCTCAAGAGGTCGCTCGCTTGCCAGCTCTACGCCCATGGCCAGCAAAACCTGGTGATCTTCCTTGGCCAAGCTCGGACCCAGACCAACGGTTAAGAGCGCTTTTAAATCCTGGGCATCTGGGTAGGCCGGCCCGAAAGGCTCAGGCCATTTGTTATGGGGAAAGACCTTGCGAAAGGCCGTCTCACAGCGTTTCCTGGCCTCTTGGGCAAGCCGCAAGGCCTGATCGAATTTGGTTGGGTTCTCGCTGCTTAAGGCCTCTGACTGGGATGGCGGGGTGGTCTTAGGAGAGACTGGTGGTCGGCCCAGGTGCGGGATTTCTTTTTGCACTTCCCGATATTGGGCGAAAGAAACCGTGTCGTCTTCGCCGTCGTAAAAAAGCCAGACCAGGCCGCTCACGAAAGCGATCGTGAGCAGGACCTGGACTCTTCTATCTGCAATAATTTTTGAAAAACGCTTAACCACTATTCAGTAATATTATAAATTCTGCGATAGCGTTGCGAAATCAGTTGGAAGATACTGATCTCCTGGCCCTTATTAATATCATCAACCGTGACATCCAAATCATCAATTCCGTCGTTATTATCTCTTTTCAGATTTTTGGCGATGGAGGGGTCGGTATTGTCGGTGGTGGTAGTCTCAAAACCACCATCAACAACGGCTGGTTTGTTCGCTACTGCCTTAGCATTCATGCTCGTCTGCTTCCTTTCAATTTTCATGGGATCAACTCCCATCGAAAAGAACCCTGACTTATTTAAGTTCGCACGCGCACTGGCGGAAAGCTTATTCAAGGCTCCCTGAGCAATTTTCTTCATCTTATTAAGCAGCCCAAGCTTATCATCCTTAAGTTTTGCCGGTTTATATTCAGCAACACTTCGCATATTGGTTAAAAATTTCGGATCAACTTTTTCTTTTTCTTCATCGGACATGGCATTGTAGTTTTTGGCCATTAGTTCACGCGTTTCTTGCAGGCGCTTGAAGTCTTCCTGGCGCTTTTCATCGTACATTTTTTCCATTTTATCGGCCATTGTCTTGGTTTTAGACAAATCTCTTGTCATAGACCTGGCCAAATTCATGGCCTCAACCGACAACCCTCTCTGTCCGCTCACCGCTTTGGCCAGCAAGATGGCCCTGTTTCCTTGCTGGAGAATGATATCAGGAAGGCCGGGGATTTTGGCCAGGGCCTCCAACTGGGACTTGGACTGAGAAGTGCAATTTCCGCCCTCTTCTTTGCTTATACATGGAAATTTTCTATTCCCTGGTAGAGTAACTGCCATGCCAGGAGATCCGGCCCGGGCCTCCTCGATGGACGATTTAAACACTTTCGTAATCCAGCTTTTCATCAGCCCGAGTGGACTATTCTTCTCTCGTTCGTCATCACTGGCAAAGTTCCTAAATTCCACGCCCCAATCGAGGGAATCAATAACCTCACCAGCAGGCGGCGGTGTTGGTGTTGGCGTTGGCGCAGCAGGAGGGGTTGGTGGCTCTTCCGCAGGGTCATGCCCAGAGCCAGAACCAGTTCCAGAGCCAGAACCAGACCCAGAGCCAGAACCAGTTCCGCTGCCAATACCAGAGCCAGATCCCTCCCCTACCTCTTTCCATTTGCCAAGAATCGCATCCATCTTGTCAATGCGATCACCCATTTCCACCGCAACCGCAGTGGTTACGAAAAACGCCGCAAGCGCCAAGGCAGAGATAACTGAGAAGAGAACGATGCGCTGAGGAGGACGAGTGATAAAAGAATCGGCAAGTGAAGTAAAGCCGCTTAAAATACCCAAGAGCACGATGAGCACCATGGCCGTCAGCCCGATTCCTTTTACCCAGTCTCCTCCTGAAGATGCCTGGGCCTCTGGAATGAGGAAACCTAGAATTTTTTCTGCCAAGTTTTTGGTTTCAAGAGTGGCTTTTTGCTCCTTGTTCATGGGTGTAAATAATTCCGAAGAATCGACAATTCGACAAGGACCACATCCCGCCGCACAGTTTGGGAACTTATGGCCTGCCAAGTTTATAGTTACCGCTTTCATATTGGTGTGGGCGGTGGTTTGAAGAGGTGGGGCCCAAAAACAATATGGCAGAGCACACACTGCAGCTCCCGCATCTAAACTTTCAATCCACCCTATTTCGGTGGTTAAGACATAGGTAGATTCAACGCAGGTAGCGTTGCTCCAGATGGTGTTGTAATGCACCTGATAGGTTGCAATATCTGACCAGGAAAAATTTGCTCCGGACCAACATATCGAACATGCTGTAACGTATGGACAATTTGCGGCCGCGGTTGCAGGAACGGCACATGGTGCAGTATACCCAGCGACACATGACTCACTTGAGCGGGCTATAGATGCATAGGCCTGCCATGCTGCAGTCATATGACCATTATCTTTAACTGTGGTGACTATCTCTATGGTCATGGCAATTAAAAATGCTACCGATGCCGCTCCTTGCAGAACGGCTTTGCCGATCGCATAGTCACGAATCGTAGCGAGGGATTTTCTCTGTTTGTCCAAGGCTGCAAACTGCGCAGTATCGATGACCTTCTTTTCATCAAGGGTGAGCTGCGAAGTCTGAGTCTCAAATTCTTCGCCAGTTAATTCCGCCGTTCCACTGGTATCATCTTCTTTTTTTCGCGAAATCCCCTGCGCCTTCTCACATTTTAAGTATTGATCCTGGGTCGCACCTAACTCGCTCATGGCCGAGTTGTAACCAACCATGCCGACAATTTCACCTACAAAGTACAAGACTGCACCGATCGCCGCCATGACCGTCCCGGCCCCGCATGTGCCCTTTACACAGCTCATACCCAAGTAAACGGATACCACCCCGATGGCGAGAAAAACTATTCCCGTCAATATGTCGCTGGTGACCATCGATCCCGCTTCCTCTTGCTTGATCGCGGTAAATTGATCTTTGAGAGTAGCTGCATCCTGTTCATTTTGGTCTGAAGCTTCTCCACTACCGCTGCCGCTGGAGTCTTGCTTGGCCTTCGCCTCCTGACCCTCCCTCAAAAGTGCCGCGCAATCCACTGCTTTGTCCTCTTGAATGCGCTTGATCTCGGCACAAGATGTACCCATTGATTTCGCCTGGGCCTCATCACAGGTATCTGCCGCATAAGCCGTACCGGCCATCACTGTGGGAAAAATATTGAAGGTTAAAAATGGCATGGCCAGCTGAAGATAAAACAGCGAAGCCACGCAGGCGTACAGCGATAATTTTTTCATTGAAAATACCCCAATATAAGTGAGTCACTCAGGCTCACCAATAATTGTAACACTCGGGGGAAAAAGCACCAAAAAATCTGGCCTTGGAATTGAACCACAGAGGGAAATAACTAAATAGTCCAATAATTTCAATATATTACAATCTAGCCGGGGGCCCCTCTTGGAGGGTCACGAACTGCCTAGGAATACAGGCAATAGGCTAGTTTTTTACTCGTCTTCAGAGTACTTATTGGCGGAGTTGTCAGAGTTGATCTCAATTAGGCATCGGAAACCAATGTCGGTGCGCTTGTTGGAAGTCTCATCAGTGATATCCTCATAGTATGTAACTCCTGAGGCATCTCCTACCGGCCACGTCCAACTTCCGGCAGCATCAAGCGAGCCCATGTAATAGGCATCACACTCACTATCATTCTCCCCATCACAGATATTATCTTCACGAAAACCGTTCACATCTGCACCCGTGGCCAAGAACTCACTAACTCCTCTCGCGACACTGGGACCGACTGAGATGTCGTAACCATGATTGAGAGCTGCATCGACCGCATCGTTGCCGACTATATTGGTAATTTTGTTAAGCGTGTCATCCAAATCCCTAAAGACAAAATTGGCAATGATGAGGTAGGCATAGGCACTATGACAGGGAATCATCTCAAAATGCCATACCCCTGCTCCCGAATTATCACCAAAGCCTCCGCCACCCACCATGGCACCGCAGCCACGCGAGCGCGAATCACCACCCGCAAAGGTCGAATCATCCAGCGAAGCAAAGACATAATGTGAGTTGATGATCACGTTGTCATCGTGAAGGTCAGAGGTGGTGATACCGTTTGTGCTTCCGATGGAGAACATGCTCTTGCCCACTCGACTATTGGGATTAATTTCTGGGAAGAGAGAGTAGGCCGGCAACCCCATGGGAATAAACAATCTACCGGCATTAAAATTGGTGTCTTCAAGGACCCAGTCGGTAAAAGGGCCATCGCATTTATTATCATTTCCGATATTATCCACACAGGGGCCGACATCGAAATCGCCTATCGTATAACTGAGGGCACTGGCATAATTATTGTATCCATTGCCCGCACCATCCACCACCTCCGTGATGCCATAGAGATCGTCGGCAATCAGCTGATCCACATCATAGTGTGGAGTCGCATTCGCCTGGGCCGCCACAGTCGTTCCGACCCCATAGCACACTGACATGCCCGGTGAAGCGGTGGCCTGTGCGTGTTGATAATAATTGCAGCGAAACCGATCACTCAAAAGTTCCGCCACATTACCAACGGCATCTTGAATGCCAAAACGCGAGGCACAGCTAGCGGTTTTTTCCGAGCCGGTATACACCGATGAGGCGGTGACAGAAGGAAGGGTAAAGAGATCAAGCTCCTGAGGATAGTCTGAGGTTGAGTAGCTATCCTCCAGCCCACTGGCAAGGGAGCTATTGCACTTAGAGGAAGCATTGAGGGAAAGTCCGGTCTCGGTGGCGGAGATATCCGTGGAGTTTAGATCGTCATCCCACAGTGAAAAGGCGACCTGCTGCAGACGATTGGGCAGACGTTTTACCATGCCGGCGGTATCAAGCCCTATAATGTTGCCGACAGCACCTGTGCTGGTGCAGAAATCTGCGGCGGCCTGCTGACTTACGTTGACCAGGGGAGGGTTGTGTAGGTAATTATATTTATCAGTAAAATTGGGTGTATGTCCAGCCGTCCCTAAAACCAAACCATTCGTTATCGGTGTCCAGTCATCCTTAGTGGCATCATCTTTATCACCGGTATAATTTTCAAAACATGTCCCGGTTTCACGATCATAGTAGACGGCCCGAGTGCCACCATCTGTTGTTTTACTAATCACTCCGACCGGACTACCTACTGCTATACAATCTTTCGTTGCAATATTTATTCCCGTGCCGCTGCAGTTATTCGTGAACTGACAACCTGCTTCGGCGACGTCGACCAGCAGATCATCTCCAATATCATAATATTCAACACCACCCTTATCCTCACTGCCAGGGCCATAGTAACGACAGCGATAATATTCACTGGAGGTTTTCATTTTATATAAAAGGGCCTCATCCGTATCTAAATCATCCCGATCTTCAGAATGCATCATCCCGCACACCGCCCGGTTCACAATCCAACGATGGACAAAGGCCATATTGGGCGGAGGAGAGATCAAGCGCACCTGGCGGTGACTCTGAGTCGTGGCAGCGACCACACTATCAACAATCGGGCGAACTTCATAAAAATAAACCGTGTTCGGAACGGGAGGTGTTCTTGAAGTCGTAAAATCTTCGGTAAATGTGGTGGCATCAGGCGAGATGGCGCGGATATTGAGCGGCTTAGAGTAGTCATACGTCAGATGGGCATTATCGCCAATGCGACGGTAGACATTGTAGCCGGTAATACTTCCCGTGCCTGAAACGGTAAAGGGTTTCCACTTCAGTGTCGTGCTACCAGTGGCGAGATAGGTCTCCGTGACACCGCCCACTGTTCGACTACGATAGCAGCTCTTCGCGTTGGCATCATAATAAAACTGGTCGATGTCGTTGAAGGTCACATTATTTAAGGCCGAGGTGCCATATCCGATACAGGCGGCCCCCAGATTAATGCCCGTCGAATCAGCACAGGTCTGCACACTATCGGACTGGGAGATATTGCAGTAGGTATTAAAGGCCGTCCACGCAAGTCCGGTTGCCTGATCTGTAAGACCTGTCGGGGCCATGGCGGTAATCGCGGCGGGAGCAGTATAGGTGTCAAGTCCAATATCAACAAGGGCCGCGATACTGGCATTGCCATTCAGCGCTATTTGCACATCCGCAGGAGTTTCAGTTCCATCCGAAACCACCTGAATGGCCTTGCCAACTAAACTCACGCTTAAGGCCGCAGCGGCCACCGTCTTATACTCAACCGTCACCCCGGAGACCTTGGCGTGGTAGACGAGGTTTTGAAACTTTCCTAAATAGCTCCCTTTTATATAGAGCCCAACAGGAGCGCTGATGGAGGCCTGAGGGATTCCAGCACGCCCGTCGACGACCGAGGCACTCACCAAGCAAGAGGCATCGTCAGTGGCACCCTCTTCGCAAACCACGTCCCCATCGCCATTGACCGCGGCGACGATATCGTCTGAGTCCACGGCACCACCGGCATCTTTGATCTTAATCACAATATGTCGTCTATCCACGATGATCACCGGAGTGGTGGCGGTGGCATCGTTTTTAATATCAATACTAATAGGCCGGGCATCACGGGCGGTGAAAACGACGTCTCCAATGGTCACTTGGGCCTCGGCCAGATAGCAGGCAGGGGCGGTGGGTGTGGTTTCGTCCAAATAGATGGCATGCAAGCTATCGGCGGCCAAGGATCCAGGAGCGGAAGACCCTTTACATTTCTGACCACTATTGCACTTGGTTTCGCTGTAGCTACACACATAGGGATTACCCAGTGGAACTAACTTTCGATCAATCTTCGGGCCCAGGGCCTTGATGTTGGCCCAGCCATTGTGGATGGCTCCCGCTGAACGAATGGTCACGACAAAAGTCACGAAGGTGTCCTTGTCATCAGTGAGGTCGCCAACTGTCCCATTATCATCAGTTACGGTTACAGTAATGGTACTCGTACCCGACACAGAAGGTGCCGGCGTAATATTGAGCTTAAAATCCACGCTGTCCTCGGAGATCGCATTACCACCGAAGGAGGTTGTGACGGCGGCATAGGGATTCGATACCCCTGCCGCGATACCCGCGATTGGCCCGGCAACTCCAGACCACGTCAGAATGATTCCCTCCAAGGGGAGAACTGCCACATTTGAGCTATCAACCTTAACACTCATGATCTGAGCATTCTCAGCGACGTCCGCGCCTCCCTCGTCGACTCGGACGTGATCAACAATAACCGCATCATTTTGATTGACGGTATAATCTCGAATATACCCATTACTATCGGCGGTCCAGTCATTCGCCGTCGTTCCCGTGCTCTTCCAGCAGAGGGCCGAGGAGGTGTCATACCAATACACAGGTTTGGCTGCGGTATAGGAGGCCGGCACGATGCCGTTGCTCACGGGACTACCGCTGCCGATACAGTTATTGAGGCCGCACTCCTGGGCATCTTCAAAGGAAGAATATTGGCAGATCATGGGATTGTCATTTACCGGCGTCACCGTTAACGTCACCTTGGTAGGATCTTCGGGACCGGGTGAACCCGCATCGACGGTGCCATCACTGGTATAATAGGAAAATTCAACCGTGCCTGAAAAATTGGTCGCCGGGATGAAGGTACAGGTCAGATCGCCTGATCCTTGTGAGCCGGTCAGGTCCATACAATCCGACAAGGTGCCACTTCCGAGCGATGGACCACTGCCCTTTAATCGATATCGCAAAGTATCCTGATAATCCACATCAGCACCGGGTACTAAAGAAAAACTTCCACTGCCGTCCTCTTCCATTGTGCTCACCACAAAATCGGCGGGGCTGGTGGGAACGTCATTCACCGGGGTGATGGAAATATTCACCGTGGCCGGTCCGGCGAAAAGGCCGGCGGGGTCATAAACTAAATATTGAAACTGCTCGATTTTGTCTCTGCCCCCGGAAAGGGTGAGCGGCATGGCCACACCCGTGACATTGATGGGAACCGAACCCAAAAGGAGCACCTCAAATTTTCCACTTCCCGAGCCGGTATCCAGCGCCGTTTTCAGCGTCTGGGCGGTCGTGACTCCATTTTCAATTTGGACGCTGACCTGATTCGAGGAAACACTCGTGACCGACGCTCCACCGCCCGTGCCTCCGGTGGTCAGGGTCAGCGCATATTTGCTGGCAGTTGCACTATAAGCGCCAGGAGATGTGGCGCGCAACCTAAGTACGCTTGGCGCGCCACCGGCATTAGATTGAGGAACGAGAACCGTATCGTAGAGATAATCGTTATTATAATCACCGCTGGCGGGAGTATAGGTACAATCCAAATCACTCGCCCCCAGCATACACCCCGGGATCGTGGCGCCCGAGGATGGTGCGGAAGAAATGCTATAAGTCAGTGTGCTGGTGAGATTGTCAATATCGCTGCCTGAGCCAGAGCCGGAGCCGGTTATGTAGGTGGTTTCCGTGCCGCCAACACCGCCGCTACCCAGGCCGATATTCAGTGTGGTGGTGGCAATTCCTTCGTATAGTTCGTAATTAACCGTGGCACTAAGTGTGGGAGCATCATTCTGGGCCGTGACATTAAAGAAAACGGTTGAAGGATTTGACCATTTGCCATTGGCATAAACCTGATAGCTGAAAAACTCACCGGCGCCGTAAAAGTTGCTATTGCCGCGAACAGAGAAGGTGCACACGCCGGCGGAAGTACAGGCACAGCCAGTTTGGATAGAGACATTGATGGAAATGCTCTGAACATTACACGCCGTCGCCTTATCACTCTCCACATCGGTATAGGTCAGGGTCCAGCTTTGCGTAACATCCTCGTTGATGCTGGAACCATTCAAAGGAGAAAGGGCCAAAAGATTATTGACCGGAGTGTCGTCCACAGCAGTGACTGTCACTCCAACAATCTGCTCGACCCCCAGACCATCCACATCGGAAATTTTATAGCGAAACTCACCCAGACCATAGAAGTTAGTATCGGGCACGAGAGAGGCCTTGCACAGTCCCGCCACGCAGGCGCAGCTCATGGGAAAAACTCCGTCACCATCCAACGAGCTACTGGCAGAGGAAATGTAGCAAGCGGTCGCCGTGTCTTTATTTGTATCCGAGTAGGTCAGGGTCACCTGGGTGATGCCTGAGTCTTCCGCCACGGTCACATTGCTTAAGGTCCCCGTCGGTGTTTTGCGAGGCACACCCACACTGACACAGGTTCTAGTTTTAGTATCGAATGATTGATATTCAGAACAGGTAGGGTCCTCTTTCCCCTTCTCTGGAAGACAGGCCGAGAGTAGGAGCAATCCCACCCAAAAGAATTTCAAGAGGCCATAATTCATAAAGTTCCCAAACCTCGTCAACTTATCGGGCACAAACCCAATCCTTTTAAGCTACTTAAGAGGTGCCCTATCAATATTTTCCGCCTTTTTCCCAATGTCTGAGTTTATTGTTTAAACATTCGCTATAATTTCCAATAGTTAGGGCAGGTATGCAATTCTTTTGCTTGCTGGAGCGTCTTTTGAGCTGCCCAAGAAATGGGCCGCTTATCTACAGAAAGGTGCCTTGGGGTCTTTTTCACACAGATAGGATTTAAGAAGCTTATTTTCTTGTTCCAATTTCTCCACTTTTTCATTCAGCTCTTGGATGGCATTCACGCCGGCCCAGATCACCGGATCAAGCTTGAAACTTAAGTAGCCTTTGGCCCCCATTACGACCGCCTCAGGAATTTCCTTTTGAACCTCCTGCGCGATCACACCAATATTCTCCGCCTTAGAACTTAGGCCGAGAGCGGGAAGATTCTTGTAATGAAAACGCACCGGTCGCAGGGCCAAAATTTCTTCCAGTCCCCGATCATAATCCGCGATCCGCTCCTTCAAACGCTGATCGGAGGTCACCGCCCAGCTGGACCCGCCCGCAGACTTATAGGCATCGCCATCAACCCATAATCCCGCCACTCCCCCCGGCAAATCGACCAGCTGGTTTGGATCATGATTGATGTACACAATGTCAGTGGAGAAGTTGCCGCCAATAAGCGGTGTCGCTGTTTGGGAGTTATCGAGGTAGAGGGTATTGCTATAGGCACCGGCAGCCGGCCCCGCGCTCAAGCCGATGACCACATTCGATGTGCTGCCGGCGTTCATCAACGCTCCCGCTCCATAACCCAAAAAGACGTTGCCGGTTCCACTCACCAAGGTATTACCGGCCTGGTAACCGACGGCCACATTGTTTCCACCTGTGGTGATGGCCTTGGCGGCCTCGGCCCCGATCAAAGTATTATTACTGGCCGAGGTCTGGGCATAGCCGGCGTGATACCCTGCCGCCATATTGGAGGCACCGGCGGCCAAAACCAGAAAGGCTTCGCCGCCCATTGAGGTATTATATGACCCCGTCACCACCGGCATATTTTTGTAGCCTATCCCGGTGTTGTAGGTAATTCCCACGGCCGTGGCGTTCATCGTATCTGCGCCCACCGCCGTGTTGTAATTGCCCGTGACCAGCGCCAGGGTTTCACTACCCAACGCCGTATTGCTATTGCCAGTGGAAATACCGTTGAGACTCATATATCCGAGAGCGGTATTTTCATCGCCGGTGGTGATTGCCGCCATGGCCCCGCTACCTACGCCCACATTGTACAGGCCCCCGGCGGCGATGGTGGCAATCCCGGTGCCCATGCCTAAAAGCAGGTTGGACTGCCTGCCTGGGATTTGAAACTGTTCCATCAGGTAGGTGTAGTAATCAAAAAAATCGTAGGTCCCACCAATATTACCAACAATGATTTTCCCCAAAGTAGGTGCGGTGGTATTCAACCCAATTAACTGCGGACTCATGGTTAAGCTGGCCATTGAGGCCAAGGCGTCGGCCACGGCAACCTCAGAGACGGGCTGAGTTATGGAGCCTCCCCCAACAACAGTTCGAGGAACACCATTGTAAATGGTCATGAAGGTGCCGGCGTCTAAATTAAGCTCTGAACCTTTGACCTGTGACCAGGTTTTATCGAAGCGTAAATACTGGTTGGCCACCCCATTGGCGATGGCATCTTGCTTGCCGGTAAATTGCCCCTGAATGTCGGAGGTCACATTGGCGAGATACTCAAACTCGGCGTCACTAACGTTGGTGGTGGCGCCAATTTTATTGGCAGAAATACCGGTGGGGATAATAATTTGAGGTAACAACCCACCCACCAGCTGCGGAATCTGGGTTCCGGTTGTCCCAACATCTAAATCGAGGGTTCCCGTGGTGGTAATCGGAGTTCCAGAGCTGGCAAAACCCACTCCCCGTCCAACCGACGTGACAGTTCCCGTACCGGAGGCCACGGCCCAGGAGGTTGTGCCGGCCCCATCGGTCATCAAGAATTCTCCGCTATTTCCTCGGCCGGTAGGTAACTTGATACTGGTGTTCGTTCCTTGAGTGTTGGCATACAACGCCCCACCCACATAGACGTCCTTAAGGAACGTAACATAACCGGTGCTGTCACTGATGGTCATGGCGTCGTTATAAGTCGTCGGCGCATTTTGACTATATTGAAGATGGAAGGTCCCGCCGACATTGTAGAAAATGAAATCACTGGTATCACCCGAATCTTGTATGGAGAGCAATCCCTCTCCCACCATTTGAGAGTCAAGGATAATGGAATTTCCAAAACTGAAATCCCCACTGCCATTTAAAGTTGGAATCTGCCCTGAGCCCGAACCGATGTTGACGGCAATGGACCCCGTTGTGGTAATGCTGCTTCCCTGATTCATAAGCCCCGAACCGCGGGAGATGGAAGACACACTTCCTCCCCCACCACCACCGGCGGTGGGAGGCGCGGGCAGCCAGGCATCATCGGCCTGTGAATAGGTGAGAACGTCACCATCACTGGCATCGCCAGTCTCGAGCTTGCCATAGGTCACGTTCTTGTTGGCAATTTTATCCGTGGTCACACTCGAAGTTTGCAACTTGCTGGTGCTCACCGTGAGATCGAGCATCTGAAAGTTGATTGGATAGACTGTCTGACCGGAGGCCGAGCTGATAATGAGATCATAAGTTTGTTGGGCATAAAAGCTGAGCGAGGGTGAGGTCACAAGGCCCTCGACCACGCTGGCAGTTTGCCCCGAGAGCGTCAGGGTGTGGTTGGCACCTGTCCCGGTGACCTTCATGCCGGTCACCAAATCCAGATGGCTCCCGGTAATCGTCACACGATCAAACCCCACTGTAATGGTGCTGATGGAAGGTGTCGCAACAGACTTGTTATTTTTTGTCACATCAGTCAGCGGATTTAAATTGCTCACGCTGCCCATACAACCTGAAAGCAGGAAGGCAACAACACACCATGGCACCAAAATTTTCGCCAATTTTTTCACTCAAATCCCCATGGCCTTTTCGACAGACTACGTCCAAAGCTTAGTCCAACTTACCTGACTTCATTATACGGACAAACTTTTCCCTCGGGTAATCCCGCCAAAACTCATGCTCCCAATAACATAGAGACTTGGCCGCTGCCTGAGAGATAGGGCAATATTCTCCACCTTCCCTGACAGTTCTTTGGGTGACAAAAAGAGTTACAATAAAATCATGAAGTTAATTCTTTTTGGGTTGGTCCTCGTCCTTATGGTTTGGCATCGCCCAAGCCTGGCCCAGGTGAATTCCAATTTAGACAGCTCCATGCGCTTAAACACCGTCTCTGGAGAGGAAGAGCTGGTGATTATTCAAACGGTCTCGGCATCTCGGGCCACGTTCGTTATTCGAAAGGGCGCGCGAGAGGGCGCGGTTCTGCATCAGAAGGCCCTCTTCTCCACGGACAAGGTCAGTATTCTGTGCAAGGCCATCGAGGTGACGAGCGAATATTCACTCTGGCAGGTGGCCGATCCCAAGATGCAAGTCCCCTTCCAGAAACGTCAGTTTGTAGTGCTCAACACTTCCCTTGAAACTATCTGGCAAAAAATCCCCCACCTGAAAGAGGAACTCACCAAGCGTGTGGCCCAGGCCAAAGCGAAACCGGTGCCCTATTGGATCGTGCGCGCCGGAAGTTCCCGCGGTGTCTATGCCAGTGTTTCCGAAACCGGTTCCCAGACTTCCACCGAGCGCGTGGGCCTGCAGTTTGACGGTTCCTATAATTCCAAGCTGCTCGAGTCTGTGGATTACTCTCTTGGACTGCGCATGGATAATGAAACGAGCAAGCAGGAATCCCCCAATCTTGTCGTCAGCACCGTCCGCTATTTTGTCACCGCCGAGCTAACCTACAACTTTCCTGATTTTACCAATACCAGCAATCACTTTTATAGCTCTGCCGGTGGCGGCATAGGAACCTCAGAGACCAGTGTGGCCGATGCGAAATCCGCAGGCACCGCTTTTCTGGGACCGGTTTTTCGTTTCGGGCTGCGGACCAAGTTATCTGAAAAATACTCTCTTCTGGTGGAGGGCGCGGCCGAGGCCATCAGCATGAATGAAACCTTTGCCGATGGGACTCGTCAAACAACCAATATTGTGAATGGCAAGTTCTCCGTCGGCTTTCGTTTTTGAGACAAGCGACTGCCCATTTTTTCGGCCAGGCATCTTTCAGGTTTTGCCTTTACTACCGTCCTTTTTTTCAGTAGTTAGGTGCCAAATAAATTCTAACTCATTTTAATCAACTATCCTCCGATAAAGCCCAGTACACTGGGACCGTTGCATGAAATTTTCAATCATTTTCATATTCATTTTTTTCACGTCACTGCAGGCCCAGGCGGATCACTCCTTTGCGGCCTCACGATCATGTGAGGAGTATCAGCGAGATTTGGAACAGCTCGAAAGATATATTTTGAATCTGAAGTTGGGCACGCCCGCAGGCGAGACCCTGAGTATCGATTTGCAAGAGGCCCTCAAAAGACGAAATGAGCTGGCGGCAAAACTGTCCATTATCAAGGGACTGATCATGTTGCGACAGCGCTACGCCAATTTTATGATTTACCTTAACAACCGCCCCGACCCCAATGTGAGTTCGGGGACGGACAGAAAAGTGTGGGACAACATCTCCGGCTACACTCGAGACGGCATGTACTCCGATGCCATGACCGGAGGCGTGGTCATGGGGCTCCAGGACGGACAGACTCTTTATGATGTCACAGAACCTAACTACTACATCTCAAACACCGGCCTCATGGACATGGGCAATATGGTGGCCATGGAATCAACCTTTCGAACGCTCCTGGGGGATGCCTCATCATTCGAGCAGCTCAAAGTCGCTCCGCCGAGCGATGCCAACACCCCTCATCCTCTCGTGAGCACTCTGATTGGCCGATGTGGAAACGCCCAGACCGAGGCCCACATCAGTAGCTTTTGCGGCCTGCTCACCGGACCAGACCCCGCGGCCACCCAGAGCAAACAGCTCATTGATCGTTTCGCCCGGGCCTTCTATTATGCCCACATGGCCCGCGCCATCGAAAAAGATCCGGCCCTTGATCCCTCCTCTGAGGTTGGCAAAACCCCACAGCAGCTGGCGGCGGATCGATTGCTTTCCGATCGTGCTCGCGAGGCCTTAGATGAGTATCACAACATCTTAAATGCCACCCCCATCAGTGCCTTATCCGCCACCCGCGACGGACGCCGACTTCAGGGGATTGATGTCATCGGCAAACAATTTGAGGGTAGCAACACCTTCATGACGAAGTACAACCAGATTTATGATGCCCGACTTGAGTGTTTAAATCGGATCAGTCTGTCTGGAGCTGGGTCTGCCACCGTCAGTGGTTGGGGACGAGGGCCCGGAGCCGATCTCAATCAGAGACTGGCCAAAATGCGGGGTAGAAATACCTGCCCTCTGACAACTGCACAAGCTCAGGAACTGACCCAGGCCTTTCAGGCGATGAAGGCAAGTGCCGCGGGTGACGATCCACTTATTCTCCAGCAATTTAAGCGCATGTCTGTTTCGCGTTTTATCTCGACCGGCAACATGGCCCTGCAGGTTCATCAAGATCAGCTGGGGGAATGGTTACAAAATTGGAAGAAGGTCAAGGCCAGGCCTCAGCAGGCCACCTATGGTTTCTATGATGACAGCAATCCCGTGAATTATACGGACTCCAAGCTTACCAGCACTGCCGACGATGTCCGAAACGCCTTGGTTTCCATTAACAATCGTGCCGAAGTTGAGGCGGCCTTGCGCGAAGGACGTCCGGTTGATCCTAGTAAACTCATTACCACTGATAGTATTAACGATGATAAGACAATCTTTAAGCTGCTCCTCGGCCAGATGATAAAATACAAGAATAACTTTTTACCGGCAGAGCTGAGATCATGCCCGCCTGCCAGCATGAATGCCGGACAGCTCGCTTCCATGAGTGAAGAAAATCTCTCCCGGGCCGTGCACCAATGCATCTCCTCACTTCCTCCGGCCAGTGAAACCGACTCAATCACTCTCAAGGAAAGGGAGCTGGAAGCCAAGTTGGCGGGGATTGCCAAGCTGATTCAGAGTTTTGAAACCCCAACGGTGGTGAATTATCGAGTCATCCAAAGCGTGCGCAAGTCCCTGGTCAACTTGGCCAAGATGAGTTGCCATGAACAAATTTCCACTGTGACCTGTGCCGTAACTCCCCTGGGTGACGAGGCCCAGACCATCACCTATCTGATTGGCAGCTCCGGTCGAATTTTATCCCGCGTTTCCCCACTTGACATCGTTTCGGATAGCTCGATTCCGGCGCTCAGAAATTCTATTGCCGCCAACTGCCGAGTTGTTGATGAAACGTTTCGCCCCGAGGGAACGACCGGGGCCGGCCCTTTCAGCCTGCTCACCAGTCTTCCCAATTTATGTTCGGCCCACAACTCCACCGCCCCCGTACCTCCGGTTCAACCTGTGGTCGCCAGTGTCGATCAACCACCTGCCGCAGTGGAAGGTAAAATTTCTGCTCCCATCGCCTACACTCCAAGCGGCGAGATCTCGGCCAGTGGTTCAGAGAGTAAATGGGCCGCGCCACTGGTGAGCACCGGTCGAACCTCACTCCCCGTTTTTATGTCCTCCACTCCTTTCTTCTCCTCATACTCCCCCTATTCCTCGTCTCAATTCGGACTGACGGGATTGTACACACCGGGGATGGGCCAATTTCAACCTTTCACGGGCCTGTTTTCCCCCACAGGCTACGGCATGACAGGCCTCGCGATGACAGGTTATAGTGCCGGATATGCCACATATTTGAGTCACTAGCATAAATTGTTGGGGGCAAAAAAAACCCTCCTAAGATCCTCAAGATTTTAACAAACTTTTATTTCCTAAATAATTCTAAGAAGTTATGCGAATTCAACAGCGTTTTTTTAAGGAACTCTCACCTTTTCACGAAGGGATTCTTTAAACACGGTAAAATATTACTTATTACAAGGCCTTAAGCTCGCAAGGGGTTAATCCGAAAAGCAAAGGCCTGGGTGGCATGGAGGAACTCTTGGTTTTCAAACCAAAGACGTACATAACAACTTTGCTGTGGATGCTGGTCGCGGCCCAATTCATGGCGGCGTGTGTTCCACAATCTGGCGGAAGTAATTCTCGTAAGTCTAAAGCTAATGCGAATGCCACCTCCACCACAACCAAGGCCGCACCGGCCGGTCCCGCCTTCCCTTCCAACAATGAGCTGTACTGGTTCACGGGAAGCAAAATCACCGGCACGGTCACGGTTAACCAAAATATTGAAACGGTAATCTATCTGCGTGGTGCTCCGGTACATAACTTTCTCGCCATAAAAAATACCGCCAATCAATATATTTATTTTGACCAAACCTACTGCATGGTTTTTGGATATTCCCATTCTACCGCACGCAAACAAATTCGCGTTAGGGCCATTCCCATCACCTACAACGATTTTACAACCGGAACGACGGAACGACTCCTACGACTGGACCTCCCCAATCCTTCGGATAATAGCTCCACTTGTGCAGGTTCTGTGAGCAGCATCAGCAACTCGAGCGATATCGCCTACACTCCCGGGACCTTCTGTAGCAGCTGTTTTGAGCTCATCACCTCCACCTCAATGGGTCTCTACGCCTCGAGCGGCGGTTCTATTTCCAGCGCCTCCCTGGTTCCCACGACACTGCTCAACACGGCGGGGCTGGCTTTGAGAATCGACACCACATCAGGAAGTACTTCAAGCGAAAGTCTGTGCACCAATGCCAGCTGCTCCACCAAGGGATTTGACTGCTGTCTCAACGGTCAGTGCGTGAAGGACGGCATGCAGAAAACCAATGCCACTTCTGATCCCTACTACTCTCAGGCGCAAGCAGACATTGCCAGCAACCCCCTTAATTTTATTAACTGGCCTAACCTCTATTACGTCTGCACCAATATTCCACGCATCCAGGCCACTCCAACCGCCTATCCCAATGCCGCCTTCACGGCCCAGGCCGCCTTCGATATTCTGATTCGCGAGTATTGGTGCTTGGAGGAAGGTAAAAAGACCTCCCCCAATTATGCCAACGGAACCTGTTCCCTACCTGCCTATACCGACAAGAGTTCCTGTAACATCGGCACGGGTGGGAGCGGTTCAGGAACGTGGACCTATTATTGCTTCGGCAGTGGGACTGGTTCCGGCGGTCTCCAGACTGACCACGATAGGATTCGCTCAAGTGTGTGGGAACGCTGTGGCTGTGAATCGAATCCTTTTCCAACCTCACCTGACGACCCCATCTGCCCTGACTTTGGTTTACAGGCAACCTTTGACCTGCAAAATAAAATAACCTCAGTCACCTGTCTCATTCCCCAGCCTGTGGCGATCCCAACTCAATTTCAAAAGCTACAACTTAATGTGCCGGCACGCTCCGCTCCTCAGCGCTTTTTCAAGGCCAGCGATGGCTCGGCCGTGGATGACGTCACAACTCTAAAAAATATTAGTCCCGTGCCCACCAACGAAGGTGAGCAGTTTTCCTACCTGGATGAAACAGGAAAGTCCGGTGCAGAAAATAACTCCGGCTACAATATGAACGCCATTTTGGGCCAGCTCACGGTGGATTTATCCCGGGCCCGTCCGGCGGTTATGGTCACGGTCGAATACGATCAGACCTATATCATTTCGGCGCTAAGTGGAAACCATACACCGTGCCCAATGTGCGCCAAAGATACTTGGTTTGGCGCCTTTACGGCATTCCCCGCGACGACTCAGGGACGTGGTCTTGAGGCCATCGGTCACACCACCTCCCGCGATACCTATCAAACCAATATCACTCTAGGGAATTATGAGGACACACTTTTCGGGCGCGCCTGTTTTGTCCCTCCCACCATGATTCCCTTCTCCCACATGAAACGCACAGGCACCGTGGCGGCGCAACGCCAGGCCCGTTTGAGCACTCAAGCGGCCATGTTTGTGAATGGCTACCAGCGGGACTGGTACGGTTTTAACAGGGGCGCTGTCATTGGTAGCTTTGACGGCGTTAGCTGGTTTTCCATCGGAGGCGGACGGCGCGTCCAGGCCAAAGGTAATAAGCTCTTTCTGGCGATTAATGCACCCTATGCCGATCTCACTCAGCCAACCGATCTTATCGTCAACATCACCACCGATAATGGACAAAACCAAGCATCGGATTTTGACTTTGACCCCAATCTTTCCAACATCGATGCCAATAACAACAGCGGGGCCACCTGCCAGAAGTACCATCAGTGCGAAACTGATGGCGATTGTGTTTCCCAGTTGGGCTGGGAATATATGTGCATCAATACCTCGGCCTTGAAAACCTACACTCCCAAATTTGATCTGAGCGGAAACGAAAAGATAGACGAGAAATCCGGTGGCATCTCTTCCATTCTTTATAACAGCACCATGCCCACGGGCAGTAAAAAACGCTGTGTTTACCGTGGAATGGGAGCGCCCTGTAAGACGGACTTTTTCTCCAATAACATTTATACACCGACCACAGGCTCCACCATTGGAAATACCAAGATTTTTGTCTGCGCCCCCAACTTTTTCTGCGCCAACTTAAATGAAACCAGCGTCTTTAACGACCAGGTGATTCGAGAGCCTAACGATATTAATAATATTCTCTACGGGAAAGACACGGACATTTTGGGACGACCAAAAAATTACACCAGCGGTGGAAAAACACTCCCAGACGAGGTTAAAGAAAATCTACGTCATAACTTTTCTCTCTATACTAGCACGGCCCCTATCAATGTGGACTGGGGTCTGTGCATGCCGGGAAAAAGTCTCGCCTACACCTCCTGGCAGCAGCAACAGATGATCAAAGATAATTCGCGACGAACAGATTTTATTAATCAAATTGGCAGCTGTAACGCTGATGCTGTAGGTGGTGATAACCGCGTCAATACATGCCCGAGCTTCGATATGCGAGAATTTTTAAGTGGCAACAAGGTCAACGCCAATTACAAAAATTATATTATTACCACCTCTGGTGCCTGGGGCGACAGCTCAAATAGCACCGCTTATTTCACCGCCGCCCATCCCAATGATCAAGACTACATCTTTAGAAAGAATCAAAACATGTGCGGCAAGGAGGCCATGAAAGCTGGGGCTGCTCTCAATCCCAATGCCTGGAAAGACATTGAATATGTGGCATCTCCTGCCAGCGTACTCTTACCAGGTCTTGCCCAAAACGCCTGTCTTCGTCGCGCCGGCTCACTCTGCCATACGGACTTGGAGTGCGCTCCGAACACGCTTCATTACTCTCAGGCGAAGATTTTCGACCGCAGCTATTTCGGTTCCGGAGACCCGGAGCACCTCTTTTGGAAGGAAACTCTCGTCTGCGGCCAAAAGAATCCCATCCCGTTTCTCAACGCCGCCGACTTTGCTACTTATAGTCTGAAAGAGAATCGTTGCTGCCGCCCCATCGGCAATGATCTCACCCTCTTCACCAGCTACTCGGGCGCAGGAACTGACTCAGGCGCGGGTGCCTTAGGTTCAAAATTTAAAACGAGCTATTTTTCAGATACTGCTGCCGCTGACACTTTCTATACTGGCAGGCTCCCGTCGGCAGGCGTGAGTGCAACTGGACGCTACTCCCGCTATGCCAGTGTTCCTCTTGGACGAGCGAACCCGGACCTCGTCAAATTTGAAGTTCCCAACATCAATCTCTCGGCCACCGGTCTTCAAAACCTGAAATACCAATGGAAAACCATAAACGAAACCGCCCAGCTCACCTGCTGCGGTCGAGGGGCCATTCGAAAATTTGCCGATGGAACCCACGACTGGACGATTCGCGATCGTCTAAAAATCCAGCCGGAAAGTTTTAAATGCCTCAATTATCATACCGAGATGGCCTATGATGAAACTGCCGCCAGAAGCATGACCAACATTACAGAGTGGCAGGAAGACAGTCTTCGCTACTGTGAGTTTCCCCGAGCACCAAACCAGGACGCCGGTGGCGGTTGTATGCAACGGGCGCTGGGCGATGCCGATGGCGGGTTTGATATAACGATCCCAACGGCGCTTTCGGGCACCTACATGTTCGATCGGGATGATGCGGGAACGGCTTTCACCGCTGCACCTTACAGCAATAGTTACCATTACCTCAGCGTCTTCCCCCAGGCCAATCAGCTAGGCTCAGGGCCAGATCAAAATGTTCCCCCCGTCCGACTGGATTTACCAGAGAGAGTAACCGCCGTGTCGCCGTTTATTCCAACTTACGCCGAACCATTTCCCGCCTATGGCAAATATCCGAGTTATACTATTAATACCCAGAATACCGCTCAAAAAATTCCGTGGTCAATATCCATCCCGAGTGCCGAACTCTATGAAGGCGTCATCTTCTTTTATCTCCCCAGTTATATTGGAGGGGCGAAGAATATTCGTGAAATGAGAATGATGTACAAGGGGTCAGGGGGGCATAGTTTCCAAGCGGCCCAGGCTGGCCCATTTGTCTCATCGGGCGATATCTCCACAATAGCAGGAGGTAATCCTCATAATGCTGCCCCCCGGACTATATACGACCCCCCTCCAGCTCCAACTGTGCAAGCAGTGGATGGAATAAGGATCTATACCCAAAATGGTCGGGAGATCGTGGCCATTCACACCCAACATGGTACAGGAGTCGATGTCAGCTGGGACAACCCAAGACAACATTTGGCCGGCGTTCAGATTGAATACAATGTCGCCGGCGGTCCTTCCTTTGTAGATAACCTCGGGCACATGGCTGACTGGTATGAGCTTCCGGCCAATTACTCCGACCCGGGGAGCGGGTCTGCCCTGGGTGTTGGTCTCCAAGGTGGCAACAGCAACTACTATCTCTCCAAACTTGGTCGCCTTGAGCTGCTTGGAATTCCTCAGATCTTTTATGAACCCCTGATATGCAATGCTCACTCAAAAAAGATCGTTCCCAAGATGTTTAATATTCCGGTTGATAGTATCAAGGCCTTCATCGCTGCGGCCGTGGCACTCCCCTATGCCGACAGTACCGTAAAAATTTATGATAAGGATGCGATTGCCGCCACCGCTGCGGACGCCTTGGGAACCAATAATAGGATTGTCTTTCAAGATAAGGTCAAATTTCCCGCCATCTTTTCCGGCGAACAGTTCCTGTGCTGTAAAAAACTCGGCGAAATTGTCACCGATCAAGGACAGTGCTGCTCAGGCTATGCTCTGACTCCGGTTGCCCCACCGGGTGCCCCGGCCACTCCTGCGGGGCAGCTGGTATGTCGGCTTCCACGAGGAACAAATCTGAACGTGTATTTCAATCGCTATGTCAGTACCGAAGGCGTGGGTAGTGGTGAGCCCGGCGGAGGACTCACGGACGACGACTTTATTGCAGAAACCGGTGAAATTGCCTGGGACGAAAAGAGCTATGACAAAATCGCCGCTCTCGGAGTGGCGTACTGCTCGGACATGACCGTTCGCCCAGGCGCGGCCTTCGGGAATTTCCAGGGCGAACCTAATCTCATGCAATCGGTAAATCCGCCGGACGCGAATGCCAACCCCACTTCCCAAAACAACCGTTTTTCCATCATCGACAGCACGCGGGATCGCGATACGGCCACCGGCCAATCTGAAACAGGCTACGGTAAGTTCCTAAGCGGTTACCGCTGGAATCATCACCTGTACTGCGGACCGCCTTAGGAACAGCCGGTAGTGCCACCACAAGAATCACACTTCAGGCATGAGCCATTACGCAAAAGCGTCCAGGCGCCACAGTCATTACAAGGATCGCCCTCGTAACCTTTGAGCTTGGCACTTTGCCGTTTTTTCTGCTCGGCCATCATCTTGGAGTTGGACTCGCGGGTGAAAACCTTATGAGGACTCACGGTCGTCGCGCCATCGGCATGATGCTCGACCTCTTCCATGATCTCCAACAGAGGACTGTCTTCCTTGTTTTCGTCATGAATGGAACCGGGATTTAAGTCTTCAGGTGCCACATGCACTAGGTCTCTTCGCCCTAAATACTTGAGGGCCAGATCGCGGAAGATGTAGTCGATAACCGAGGTGGACATCTTGATATTGTCATGGCCCTGGACAACTCCATTGGGCTCAAAGCGCGTAAAGGTGAAGGCATCCACAAATTCTTCCAGAGGGACGCCGTATTGCAATCCCAGAGAGATGGCAATGGAAAAGCAGTTCATCAAAGATCGGAAGGCGGCGCCTTCCTTATGCATATCGATGAAAATTTCCCCAAGGGTATTGTCGGCATAATCTCCGGTGCGCAGATAGACTTTGTGACCACCGATGGAAGCTTTCTGGGTATAGCCCGTACGACGATTGGGAAGAGTCTTGCGCTTGGAAACCTCGCGATAGATGATCTTCTCAACAATCTTTTCGGCCACCTTTTCAATTTTCTGAGCCGTAGGCAGCTCATCAAAATCCATCAGCGCCAAATCTTCGAAGGCCGAGGCGTTCAGAGGTTGGGATAGCTTGCTGCCGTCGCGATAAAGGGCATTGGCCTTGGTCATCAGCTTCCAGGACAGCATGTAAGCATCGCCCACATCCTTCAAGGTTGCATTGTTGGGCATGTTAATAGTTTTTGAAATGGCTCCGGAAATATAAGGTTGAACCGCGGCCATCATGCGAATATGGCCCTCGACCCCGATACTCCTTGTGCCGTAACGACCGCACTTGCTGGCGCAATCAAAAACCGGAAGATGCTCGGCCTTCAGGCCAGGGGCCCCTTCCAGCGACATGGTTCCACAGATGTAGTCATTGGCAGCGGCGATCTCGACCTCCTGAAAACCCAGGACCTTCAAGATGGATAAATCCGGGGCATTGATCTGCTCTTCGGTCAGACCTAACTTATTTTTCAAAAAGTCGTCACCGAAGTGATAGCGGGAGAAGGCAAAATTAATGTCAAAGGCCGAGTGCAGAGAACTTTCAAGCGCCGCCAGCGTTTTCTGATCGATGCCTTTTTTCTTCAGCACCTCGGGGTTGATGTGAGGGCAGCCCTTAAAGGTTGCACGTCCGACAGCATAGTGCTCCATGGTCTTGACAGCTTCATCAGTGTAACCCAAGGCCTTCAGTGCACGTGGCACTGACTGGTTTATAATTTTAAAGTATCCGCCACCGGCCAATTTTTTAAACTTGACCAAGGCAAAATCGGGCTCGATCCCGGTTGTATCACAATCCATGACCAAACCGATGGTACCGGTGGGAGCAATACAGGTAACCTGGGCATTTCTAAAACCGTGTTTTTCTCCAAGGGCCAAAGCCTGATCCCAAGCTTCCTTGGCCGCATCTTGAAAATATTTGTCCGTCAGCTCTCGATTGAGAGGAACGGGATACACCGTCAATCCCTCATAACCTTCAGTCTCGCCAAGGGCGGCACGACGATGATTGCGAATAACTTTTAGCATGGCCGCGCTGTTTTTCTCATACCCTTCAAAAGGGCCATGCTCCTGGGCCATGAGGGCCGACATCTTATAGGCCGTGCCCCCCATTATGGCAGCAAGGGCGGCGGCGATATTGCGTCCCTTCTCCGAATCATAGGGAATCCCCATGATCATGAGCATGGCACCAATATTGGCATTGCCTAACCCCAGCGTCCTGAACTTGTAAGAAAGTTCGGCAATCTCTTTTGATGGAAATTGCGCCATCAAAACTGAAATTTCCAAAACCACGGTCCATAGGCTACAGGCGTGGATATATTTTTCCACATCAAACAGGCCGGTGACGGGATCGAGGAATTTGACCAAATTCAATGACGCCAGATTGCAGGCGGTGTTGTCCAAAAACATATATTCCGAGCAGGGATTACTGGCGTTGATGCGCCCATCCTCGGGACACGTGTGCCACTCATTAATGGTGGTATCAAACTGAACACCCGGATCGGCGCAGTTCCATGCCGCTGCCGTTATTTGCTCCCACAAATCTCGTGCCTTTAACTTTTTAATGACACGCCCTTCGATCCGCCCTTTGAGTTCCCAGTTGCCATCCTTTTCTAAGGCCTTAAAAAAAGAATTGGGAATGCGCAGGGAATTATTGGAATTTTGCCCGGAGACAGTCTCATAAGCTTCGCTATTCCAATCAACGTTATATTCCTCAAAATCCAATCTGCAATGTCCCTGTCGGGCCAGCTCAATCACTCGAACCACATAATTTATGGGAACGGAGTCACGGTTGGCCTTGGAGATGGCCTCGCGCAAGACCAGATTCTTCTTAGGTGAAAAACGATCCTCACCTTGCCCGGTTTGAATGGCGTCTAGGACGGCCTGAAGATGCTTGCGGCAAATTTTAGAGCCGGCCACCATAGCGGCAACCTTGCGTTCCTCTTTGACTTTCCAGTTAATGAACTCTTCGACGTCCGGGTGATCGAGATCGAGACAGGCCATCTTGGCGGCACGGCGAGTGGTGCCACCGGATTTAATCGCGCCCGCGGCACGATCGCCTATCTTAAGGAAAGACATAAGGCCGGATGAGGCCCCTCCTCCTGATAACTTTTCATCTTTGCCGCGAATACTGGAAAAATTGGTCCCGGTGCCAGATCCATATTTAAATAATCGAGCTTCCCTTGACCACAGATCCATGATGCCACCGTCGTTCACCAGATCATCATGAACAGATTGGATGAAGCAGGCATGTGGCTGAGGCCGTTCATAGGCCGAGGAAGATTTGCTCAACTTGCGTGTTTTGGGATCAACAAAATAATGCCCCTGGGGTTTTCCGGAAATTCCATAGCTGGAAAAAAGTCCCGTATTAAACCACTGGGGGGAATTGGGTGCGGCCATCTGATTGGCCAGCATATATTCAATTTCTGCTTGAAAGGCGTCGGCGTCGACCTTACTGGAAAAATATTTATACTCCTCTCCCCAAGATCTCCAACAATGGGCAAGTCTCTCAAAGACCTGGCGAGCATCAGTCTCAGAACCTAAAAGAGGTTTGCCACCCGGACCGGTAATCACATGTCCCTTGCTGTCCTTTTGAGGAACACCGGATTTGCGAAAATATTTCTGGGCCAAAATATCAGAGGCGACATCTGACCAGGCCTTGGGAACGTTGGCTTCCATCGCATTGGCGCCCTTTCCGTCAACGTGTTTAATCTGACTGACACGTTTTTCGAACTCCATTCCGTGGTACGGCGAAACACCCTTCTTGGTGAATATACGTTTGATTCTCATCGGCCCTCCTTCTCCAAAGCGATGAATGATGTGTGATTCTTTCATTAAAAGCGGATATGGGTATTCTTGTCAAAAGGAAAACACAACATATTGTATATTCCTGGCTGTAGTTCATTTTTTTGACACAATATCTAGGTTTGCACAGCACTACACAACATGCTTTCAAGTGCAACTAAAAAAAAGCTGGCAGGGATGTTTTGACGGGTACTTCAAAACTTGAAATTATGTCTTAATTATTCATCAATAATGGATGTTACGTATGGCCCAGAGTACTTTGAAAATGTTTTTTTTGTCCAGCAAGTTTCTTCTGACATTTTATATCTTGGCCTGGATCGACTCCGGCCCGGCCCGCGGCGATGATTCTCCTTTCCAACCCCATATGCTCTTACACACTATCCAAGGCTGCCCTGCCAATAGCATCTGTAATGAGGAAATGGGTAAGCGCAGGCAGGCCTGGTTAAGTCTTGTGAAACAGGTGCGTGATAAAAAGCTGAACCTGATGGCCCTAGAAGAGTTCCGAAAAAACCAAGGGTTTCCTTTTAACGTCTGGCTTAAAGGCGACATGCAACCCAAGGATGAGGTGACAACACCGCCGGCAGACTTAGGTAAATTAAAGGTTACGGACAAAGGTCCCATCGCCTACTGGGATTCCCCCTGCGAGTATCATCGAAAACAGGAACAACCGATCCATACCGCCCAAATTTTCTTAAAAGATTTGAGCAGAAAAAGCAAAGAGCAAATAGCGCGAAATTTTCAAGGGACGGTTCAGCTTCAGAAGGCCTATCTCTTTGGTCCGAATATCGAGAAGGCACCAAGCGAATTTGTAATTCCGCGAGATGAGTTTCCTCTCTATCTTACACCGCAAAAGCTGGTGTTTGTTTTGGAGGAGGAAGGTCTTTTTTATCATTTAGGGATTGATCATTCGGGCAACATTAATATTGCGGAACCTGCGACAAAAAATTCCAATCCCACGGCCGAAAGTCTAACGTGCCCAGATTACGCTCTTCGACCCTTGGCCCAGCTATCTGGCCCTGATAAAACAATCTACCAAGTGCCTCAGTGTCGCCAGTATACGTATCAGGCCCATCAATATATTCTGCTTATTCCCAGTGGCTGTTTCTAAAAGAAACCCTTGGTAAGATTTCTTTTCTTGACATGCATCAGCCGGCCCGAAACAATATTTCGACTGTTTTACTTTGCCCAAGGATGGTTATGTTTAAAATACTTTTCGTGACCTGTGCACTTTTTCTGTGCTTGGTGGTGCCTGAAAAATCTCATGCCGTGTACACCTTCGAAGGATATTTTATTCATGATTCCGAAGGCGTCTATTTAAAGGAATTTCGCGCGAATCCCGAGTTTACCATTGATCACCGCACATCCTTAGGATACGAGTTATATGGCCCACAAGGGCTGGGAGAATACCTCCAGCAGCGCAAAATCCCTTTCAGTGCCCTCCAGGACATTCCGGCCGACAAAGATGCGGAACTCTCCGGGTATCCGACGTCAGCGGAAATTGGACAGCAGCTCAAGGAGATCGTTCAAGCCAATTCATCTATCATGAAGCTGATCAGCGTCGGCAAATCCCATGAAGGCAAGGACCTTTGGCTCGTAAAAGTTTCTGACAATCCGGCCGTGGATGAAAAGGAACCTGAATTCAAATACGTCGCCAACATGCATGGCAATGAGATTGTCGGCCGCGAACTCATGGTACGACTGCTCCGAGATCTCGGTCAGGGTTACAAACAACAGGATGCCTTTATTCGCCATCTGGTTGATGATGCGGAAATTTATATTATGCCATCCATGAATCCCGATGGTGCCGACAAGCACCAAAGAGGGAACTCCCTTTATGTGGATTTAAATCGCAATTTTCCCGACTTCACCACAGATGATCGAACCAATTCCCAGGCCGGAAGACAGCCGGAAACCCAGGCGCTTATGCGCTTGGAGGCCGAACGTTTTTTTGCCCTCTCGGCCAATTTTCACGGGGGAGCGGTAGTTTATAACTACGCCTGGGACACCACCCCAGAACAGCATCCTTTAGATACGCTTATTCAAGAGGTGGGTTTGGAGTATGCCGGATTGGTTCCGGAAATGCGCGACTCCAGCGAGTTTGCCGGTGGAATCACGAATGGTTACGCCTGGTATGAAGTTGACGGGGGGATGCAGGATTGGAGCTATTACTGGCATGGCGATTTGCAATCCACCATTGAACTTTCCAATGACAAATGGCCGGTCTATGAACAAGTTGATAGTTATTACCGAGATAACAAGGCCTCATTACTCAACCTGATTCAAAGAGTCCACCAAGGGGTCGGAGTGTCTTTTGCCCAAGCATCAGTAAAGGGGCAATATACTTTTCAAAATCTTGCCGACGGTAAGGTTTTTGGCCCATTCCCATTTGATCGAGGAGAATTCTATAAAATTTTACCCGACGGAAAATATCTATTAAATCTCACTGTCCCAGGACGAACTGTCGAGCCTATCGAAGTTGCCATCAGTTACAGCAGGCTCTCAAAAGGCAACTACCTCACTGTGCGGTAGTAATTTCCCCTCCCGGCAAAAAGCATTTTCGAACTCATGGCCCCCAAATTGTGAACCGATAGGCTGGTAACAGGATACCACCATATATCCTGCGCTATCGTGCACATAAGGGGCTTAATATGTTCAAAATCATGACTTTACTTTTGATCCTTGCAGGCTGTGGATCCTACCGACCAGAGAGTATGGAATCCAAAATGTCACACTATAACTCAGAAGAACAGAAGACCAATCAAGTCCCCATTCTGTCCATCAACTTTGATGTGACAAAGAGTCGTGCTCCGTCTTCCCTCGCTCTGACTGAAGGCAAAAACAAGAGCGCACCGAATGAGTCAGCGGAGCTGCTCCACTTCAGCAATAAAAAACTATATTTTATGGCCCTCTTTGATCAATACAATCGCCTGAGCCGTTATACCCCTTCAACCACCGCCATGATCAAAAGTTGTCCCAATTTCCACTCCGGAATAATTGAAATTCTTGGCGACTACCCGAACCCAAACAACTTCAAATCACCTCTGCGAAGTGAAGACTATCAGGCCGAAACGACCACCCACGTAGGCATGCAACTTCCCATGCAAAAGAATGATTTTCACCCGACGGTGAGTGAGTTTTTTGCTTCCGCAAAGGGGCAAAATCTTTATGACCTGCAAATAAAGGCACTGGATGTCCACCTCAGCAAAATGTACGACGAGCTGGAGGAGCTATGCCAATACGGCACGAGTGATAACTATTACATCTTTGAAAATCTCACGACCTATATTGAGACAAAAAAACTTACCCAGAACAACGAAAATTTTAAGATCCTCATGCGCACCACCTTGTTCACGAATCAGGTTTTAACCAATACCTTTGAAGGCCTAAGCGAAAAAGGACGACAACCCGCCAACGGGGAATTGAACAGGTACTACTTTGACGGCGTGGTCAGAAGATTGAACGTCGGATGGGCGGTCAATTTTATTGATCCTTCCCAGCTCCGGGCCAATTGAAGGCGTAGAGACGATTGCGCGAGGATAAAATCAAAAGGTAGTCATCTTTTACCTGCAAATCTCCAAAAACTGCGGAGTATGCATGGCCGAACTGATGAGTGCGAAGAACCTTCTTTAAATCCTTATCCAGCAGATATATTTTTCCTTTCACATCACTGACCACCACATGATCCTTCCATATTTTGATAGAACTCAAAGAGGCTTCAGAAAGTTTGATCTTCTGAAGCTCCTTCCAGGAAGAATCGAATTTTACCACCTGACCATCAGTGGTAGGAACAAAAATCATTCCCTTATCATCAAAGGGGACATGGGCCAGTCCATATTCAAAAGTTCTGATTATCTGGCCCGCAGTTGGGTTAATGACATACAGAAGCCCGGATTTCGGGCCAATAACCACTGAATCATTGACGATCAATGCTTCCGAATCAACATCGACAAATTTGGAGGCGGTAGTCAGCTTGCGCTCCCAAATCACCGTCCCGTCGTTGAGACCTAAGGCCACGATATTCCCATCGGCCATACCGACGTAGACCCGCTTCTTGTACACCACGGGCCTTGAAACACCTTGAAGCGTATTCAGATAAGGGACGGATCGTTGATAGGCCCACAGGATTTTTCCAGTCTTGGCATCCAGGCACACAATCTTATGGTTTCGCAGATGAAACAAAGCCCGCCCCTCGTAAATGCTTGCAGGGGATTCTACCGTGGCCCCCAAATCAACTTCGTAGCGCAGCTCTCCCGTGGCCCAACGGCGAGCGAAAACTCGGCCTTCAGTGGTTCCATAAATCAGGAGGTCATCCATCACTTGAGGTCCGCCATGAAAGGAACCTTCATTCTGCGTGTGCCAGACCGAACGCCCATTTTTTAACTCAAGGGCCTCCATGACTCCTGTATTCTTTCCTACAAAAACCATGTCTTGGTGGATCAAAGGAGAATTCAAGGCAATGGGCAAATTCCCTGACTCGTAGTTCGGATCTTGATTCTTAATCCAGGCAATTTTTGAAAAAGGATCACTAATCACCATTTTCCCGCGAGGGGCGAAATAGGCGCATGAACAAAAGAGCAAAAAAGGCAGATAAAGAGCTGAAAAACGAATCATTTTTTCCACCACCTAAACTCATTTAATATTGGCGAGATATAAACGCGCCACTTGCGCCAGATCTGGGTCATTTCCATTATCAATAACGTACTGGAAGCTCGACTTGGCCTTTTCTGCATTATTAACTTTGAGATATAACCGGCCCAAATCGAGATAAACTCTGGCCTCATAAATCTTGTAGGGCAACCCTTGCAGCTCTTCCAAAACACTCACGGCCGCTTGCATCTCCCCTTGATCTTCGTAAAGTGCTCCGAGACGAGCGAGTAAAAAGTAGCGCTGAAAAAAAGCATCTCGGGAAATGTTCAGTCTGAGCGCACTCAGCAAGCTAATAGCTTCCGCTTTCATGGATTTAGAGGCCAATAAATCGGCCGAGGTGATCAGAACGGGCACCGCGCCGGTAAAAAAAGTGACCTTTTTCTGTAGCTCACTCAAACTTTTGATAAAGTCCTCAGGATTCATTTTGCCATCTTTAAAATTTTTTAGACTATTTTCCTCAAACTGAAAGACGATACTGGCATACTCCTTGGTCTTCTCACCCTGGTAATGCAGGTAGCTTCCCACTCCGATCAGAATAGCAAGCAGCGCAACGATTCCGAGGATAATCTGAACCTTGTACTTCGAGATAAGGGACGGAACATCTGTTTGTGATAAAACTTGGTTAATGGGGGTAGATTGAACCTTCGAAGTTGGGGTTGGGGTCGAATTGGTCATTGACCGGGTTGTCATAAATCATCCTTTTTCGTTAAGATGTACTAAGATATACGAAGAAAACAAAAATGAATTTAAAAATTCACCTAACACTCGTCAAAAAGACAAACACTATCTCCTTAACAAAAGGTTAGCCTCCTATGGTCACAAAGAAAACGTCAAATTCTATCCCACAATGGCAAAGTTTTGCAATGATTAGCTCCTTGTTCCTCAGCACCTTTCTCTTCGGCCCAGTGAGTGAGGCAAGGGATAACGTAGGTCGAATGGGAATTGGGACAAGCAATCAAATTGCCACAGACCTTCCCGCCATATCCTTTAAAATATTAAATGACCCGACCTTTGCCATCGGCGGCCTCTTTGGAGTTTCAACCAGCAATACGGGTGGAGGATATGCCGCAGGTCTCAAGATTTATAAAATTATCTACGATGAGCCACAACTTTCCTTTTATGTATCGAGTATGGGCGCCCTTTTGAAACGAAAGTCTCCCGGCAATGATGGCAGTGGCTTCCAACTCGACTTTACCCTTGGCTCAGAATTTACCTTTCAGGGCCTAGAAAGTCTGGGTTTTAGCTTTGAGTTTGGCGCGAGTATGAATAAGATAGATGAGCTCGTCATTGAAACAGTGGGATATCATTTTGTGACTGCGGCCATACACTTTTACTTATAGCATGAAAAAAATGCGTTATTTTTTTAGACATATCTTCTTCCAATTCCTTCTTCTGGGTCTCGTCCTTGCGCATCCTGGCGTTGGGTATTCCCAGTCCGGTGGGTTAAGTTCTGATATTCAAGATGACGATCTCGATGGTGGCAGTGATATCTTTAGCGATTTCAACGAAGATATCTTGGGTGCCCATATGGCCGAGGATGAGCGATTTTATCGCTATGGCCGTTTTTTCTCCTTTGCCCTCGCTCTTGGACTCACCTCTTTTGATGGCAATCGCGGTGCCGCCTACGAAAATGATCCCCCCACCTACGGAATCGGCGTCTATTGGTTTAATGACTTTCAAACTTCCTTTGGACTCGGACTGGAATATAGCAAGCACTCTATGTTTATCGGAGAACCAGTTAACAACTTCAGAACCAATCCCCCTGGCTTCATCAGCATCAGTGCTATGCGAGTGTACATGGCCTATCGTTATTATATGGATACAGCGAATCTTGGGACCGCGATCACCTACTCCAATCCCTACTTCGCCGGCCGTTTAGAGTACTGGTATTTAACCAATAAATACGTCGATCAAAGTCAGCTAGCAGACGATACTGGCGGTGGATTGGGATTTTCCGCTGGCTTTGGCCTGGAATTCCCCATTAAACTCAGAGAATCCTACATCGGAGTCGAGCTTCTTTATCACACGGTAAACTTCTTCGATAAGTACACTCAGAAATTCGCCCCGATAAATGACAACGGCTATGGTTATGAGGACCTAACCGGAAATGTCTATTCCACCATGGTCAGCTATGTCATGAGTTGGTAGCATGAACCGTCGGGGCCACCTCGCGCATTCTCTTCGACAGGTCGCTACTGCAACGGAACACAAGATGAACCGGCGTGTTTCTTAAGCGAAAAATTTCACGCAGACCATTCTTTAAATAGCGCTTGTACTGCTCGGGAATTCCCTTCGAACGATTAACGAAAAGGAGAATGGTTGGCGGATTGCCTTTGACCATGGTTGCGTATTTAATTTTCAGTTCCGACTTGCCCTTCAGACGAGCGGGATGGCGATCGCACAATTCCAGGAAAGCGCGATTCAACTCCCCTGTCGGGATTTTTACCTTACGACTCAAAAAGGTTCTCACCAGGGACTGTCTCAAACGACCAAGGCCGCGACTGTGAATGGCCGTGAGAGGAATTACATCGCAATAACTAATCCATGGAATGGTACAAGTGAGGGTTTCTAAATATTCTCTCCTCTCCTTGGCATCTCGATATTTCTTGAGCACGAGATCAAATTTATTGAGCCCCAAAATGACCGATTTCCCTTTTTCCAGTGCCAGAGCGATCAAATGACGATCCTGGTGGGAAAAGCCTTTGGACGTATCAATCAAATAAATCACCACATCACTTTCCGTAATACAGCGTAGGGCGCGAAAGACGCTCTGCTCTTCCACTTCCTCGTCAATATTGGCCTTCTGCCGAATCCCGGCCGTGTCCACGAGATGAACAGAGCGCCAGTAAGTTTCCCCTGTCGGGTCCTCACTCTCTGCCACGCTGGACTCATCCATAATAGGTTCATCAAAGAGAGTTTTGTAGAGTTCCTGAGTTCGGGCCGGTGAGATCTCCGGGCTTTCCTCGGTGCAGTCAATGTCGTCGCTTTCTTCCATCATCTCGGAGGGCGCTTGAAACGGATCGTCGCTGTCCAGGGCCTCCAGCTTCCGATAGACCTCAGGGTTATTCTGACGAAACATCTCGTACTCTTGAAAAAGAAGATTCATGCCATAGGTTTGCTTTTCCACTTCCAGCAAGGCCGCCTTCTCGCCGAAAAACAAATCAAAATAGGCCTCAATCGGATCAACGGTTGTCCCTGCAATGTCACTTACCAGGGCGCGCTTCATTCCGACGAGTGCGTTCAGCAGTGTCGACTTTCCGGCATTCGGCAATCCGACGATGGCCGCGCGGCCAACTACCTGTTCACGAGGGGTAATTCCTTTCTCAAGTTCAGTCGACTTGTCCCGACTCTCAAAAAATTTGAGGCCCTGGCGCTGAAGCTCCTCGCGCAGGGTCTGAATCCCGCGCCCATGGGCGGCGGAGACCTTAAATAAATTTTCTTCCTCCACACCGAGCGTGTAGAAATCATAGATACTAGCTTCGAGATTGTCGTGGTCGTACTTGTTCACCACCAGCCAGAACTTTTTTTGCTGTTCCCGCAGATAACGCACAATCATCTCATCATAGGGCAAGAGTCCTTCGCGGATATCCACCACCAGCAAAACCATGTCCGACTCGCGAATGGCCTCCTCACCTTGCTCCACCATGGCCTTAAAAAACACTTGCGCCTTATCGGCGTGATCGACAATCTCACGCTTCATGGCAGGATAAAAGCCACCGGTATCGACTAAAATACAGTCAATTTTTGTCTGGCCGCCCAGCTCATCCAAGGACAAAAAATCATAATGGCGATCGCGGGTCACTCCCGGCATATCGTAGGTGATGGCCTTTTGTCCTTTTCCCAAGAGACTATTAAAAATAGAACTCTTGCCCACATTGGGGCGCCCAATGAGGGAAACCACATAGGCCCGGTTCGCGGTATTTTTTGGTGTGTCGATAATCATGACCTGGCCTCGCTGTTTTGACTCGGCTGTCTCCAAACGCGGGCGCTGTCCTGGGCGCGTGGTAAACCAATTTCTTCCAAGATAAAGTTATTTTTAAACCATTTCGGCGTGACTTTCACGTGAAGATTCAAATGCACCTGTCCGCCCACCATTGCTTCAATCTTTTGCCGGGCACGAGTGCCAATAGTTTTGATCATGCTGCCGCCAGAGCCGATGACGATGGCACGCTGACTGGGACGATTCACGTGGATAGAGGCCGAAATCATGGACGACATTTTACTTTTTCTCCCACTCTCATCCTGGCCGCGTAAGTCCTTATACTCGTCGATGGTCACGGCAACTTCGTAGGGGAGTTCCTCTTTCAAAAGCTGGAAGGCCTGCTCGCGAATAAATTCTGTGACAAAAAAGCGTTCACTTTTATTGGAGATTTCCCCCTCTTCGTATCGATGGGGAGCGCTGGGTGCCTCATCACAAAGAGCGCCCACAACCTCATTGACATTTGTACCGTCAGTCGCACTGATATAGAAAAAGCGCTCAAGTGCCGGAATAATGGTTTTGGCCTTTTCAAAAACCATGGTCAAGGGCAATTCATCCGCCCTCGGAAGCAGATCGGACTTGGTAAAAACCAGCCATGTTTTCCCCAGCTCGCCCTGAAAAAGATCGGCAAATTCCACAATTTGCTTCAAAACTTCCCCGGTTAAATCAATCAGTAATAAGTTCAGATCAACACTCTCGGCACCTTCCCGTGCCTGCTGATTCATGCGCTTGTTTATCTCATGCCCCGAGCGATGCAGCCCCGGCGTATCCACAAAAATAATTTCTGTCCGATCCACGTTGACCACGCAATGAAAGTTATTACGCGTCGTCTGTGGCCGATCTGAGACGATGCTCAAATCTGTACCCATTAAGGAGTTAATGAGAGTACTTTTCCCGACATTGGGAGCGCCGACAACGGCGACCGTAATGGACTTATTCTTCGGATGTTGGTGTTCAATTAACATAACGTTCCCTCTTCGTTTTTATCGTTAACTTTTAAACATATTTGCCAGCGCCTCACGGGCCGCATTTTGCTCAGCTTCCTTCTTACTCAGTCCTTGCCCCTGTCCTGCCAATTGGCCGTTGATGATGAGATCGCACACCAGAACATCATCACTCGTCCGGCAATCATAAATAGGCAATACCTTATAGGCAGTCAGACATTTTTCTTGTAATCGCGATTTTGGGTCGAACTCATTAAAGGTCGCCATATCTAAATAATCTTTCTGATAGGTCAATGCATACGCCTCGGTAAATTTTTCAAAGACCGCCTTGGCCACGAGCAGCCCAGCATCGATAAAGGCCGCCCCTAAGATAGCTTCCACCCCATCAGCAACGGCCCTCACCAGCCCCTTCGGCGGATTCTGGGTCGTTTCCAATTGGAGAGAGGTGCCCTTCCCAAAAATGAGAAAGTCCGCGAGCTGCATTCCAAAACCGAGCTGGGCAACCATGGCCTGCCCGGCCAAGTGGGCGCGCATTTTCGATAACTCGCCTTCGGAATTTTCGGGATACTCAAGAAAAAGTTTTTCGGCCAAAAGAAGACTCAAGACACTATCGCCCAAGAACTCCAAGCGTTGGTAATTCACCTTTTGTAAAACTCCTGCCTCATTACCTAAGGAGGGATGAATCAAGGCGGTCACGAGCAGGCGCTTATCGTGAAAAACGTGGCCTAGGTTTGTCTCTAGAGCGGCAATTTTGGGGAGAGAGATAACGAATTTCACAACGTCATCAAGAGATGAACCGTTGCAAATTTTTTCGGCCATCTGGCCCGAAAAATGATAATGGAAAAGGTCATGCAATTTCTGCATTTTAATTTCCACGCCCCACCCTATGGAGGGGCATTAAAGGTCGTCTACTAGTAATCAAACTTCTATTCAAATTTCACGCACCATATCATCGCTTTTTTCAAATAGCAACAGCGCTTTTCCCTCATTTGCCTAAGCTGAAGCGATTGTTAAAATAGACAAGCTTAGGTACTCTCTCTTCTGTACTTACAAATCCTGAAGATTTGCAATCATCCGAGCACTTTAGTCACTAAGTGGTTATAAATATGGTCATCTCTGACAGCGATCACAGCAAAATTATTGAGGGAGAAGCTCCATCCCAAATCCCTCAAGCTGGTCAACATCGAGGCATAAACGCGCTCAATTTTAACCAGTTCAAAGAAGAATTTTTAAACGAACTCGGACGTAAGGATCGTAGCAAAAACACCCTAAAGAACTACCGGACCGACCTAGATTGTTTCAGCGAGTACCTGGAAAACCAGTGCGGCCATGCCGGTTTTTTAGGTTTTGGCCTCGACGCTGTTTTAGAGTACGGAAAATTTTTACAGAAGAAATATACCTCAGATAATTCTCGCCGGCGTCGCGTGCAAACCCTGCGAATCTTTTTTGACTCGCTGGTGACTAAAGGTCTGTTTCCCGACAATCCCGTCCGAAAGATTCCAACCTCGCCCAAATTTCTGGATATTCCTCGGCCTGCATCTTTCAGTGAGATTAAGACACTGTGGCATTGTCTCATGGAGGAAGCTTCTGACCCAAACCCGATGTCGGCCCTCATGGCCAAGCGTAACCAAGTCATCTTTCTTCTCATCTATGGCGCTGGCCTCAAAGTGAGCGATCTGTCAGAAATGCAGCAGGAGGATTTGATTCTCACCGGTCATGAGATCCGCGTTTTAGTCAGACCATGGCGACGGGACCCCTATTCAGTGCCGCTCCCAATAAGTTTTAAACCCGTTTACGAAAATTATCTGAAGGCCCTGACACCCATGAAGGCCCTCTCTCAGGTTGAATTTACTTGTCTGCTCTTTAATGCCAATCCCTATAAGATCCTGCGTGGCGGTCTTTCTCCCCGTGGGCTTGAAATTGTCATGGAAGAATATCGTTCCCGGCTCCTTATTCAGATGACCCCCAAATCGTTGCGCCAGGCCACCGTTATGAAATGGATCAATCAAGGACACTCCGACTCACTGATTAAGGAATGGTTGGGCGTGGCACCTTCCTATGATCTTGCTCAATATAAGATGCGGGCATCTCAATTTTGCTATGATGATAATACTCTGTTTGACATCTATTCCGAGTACATTTCACAATGACCCCATGACCACTACGCAATTGTTCAAAGAGCGTTTACAGGCCTATTTCAAAAAAAAAGACCTCCGCCAATTTCCCTATGACGGGCAATACCTCGAAGCCGATTCGATAGAGTTTTTTGTCGCCGGTGCTCAGTTACTGTCCAAGCTCCTAACTCTGATCGAGCAGGCAAAAAGCTCAATCATCATCCACATTTATAGTCTAAAGGAAGACGATGTTGGAAACACCGTCATTCATGCTCTGGCACGCCAGGCCCAAAATGGTGTTTCCGTCACCTTGATGACTGATGCCATCGGCACAAACATGTTGTCGCCCGATCGTCAGGCCTTATGCGCGCAGAGTGGGATTGAGTGGGTGCAGTTCAACCCTCCCTTTGATCATTCTTTTGTAGAAGCAGGACGCCGGGCCCATCATAAATTATTTCTTTTCGATCATACCAAAATCATTATTGGGGGGTTCAACCTGGGGAGTCACTACCTGGGTAGTCCCAACAATGTGTGGCACGACTACGGCATCTATCTGGAGTCCGACCAACTCTATGAGATTGAAACGGCCATCAAGGAACTCCAGCATTCAAATATGATTACGCCCTTTTATAAATTCGCAAAACCATGGTTGAAACCGCAGATGCCTTTCAGGATTCTTTTCCAAGATGGGCAAAGAGGTCTGCGTGATATCTCAAAACGCATCACTCATGCACTTAAAAATGCCAAGGAGGAAATTCTCATCGTCAGTGCCTACTTTTTTCCCGATCAGTACTTTCTCCATCTTCTATCAAGGGCCTGTAAGCGAGGGGTCAAGGTCACCCTTGTTGTCAGTGAGCAAAGTGATGTCTCCTGGGTCAGGTGGGCCTCCTTCCATTTTCTGGAAAGAATTTTAAAAAATGGTAGTAATGTTTATACCATTCATAAGAATATTTTGCATGGCAAGGCCCTCATGGTGGATCAAAAATGGCTGACTCTTGGCTCTTACAATTTTCACTTCACCTCCCAGTTCTTCAATGTCGAAGCCAATATAGAAACTACAGATGAAACCGTCGTCGAAAATTTCCGCATGAATTTTTTTGACACTATTATCAATAAATCCACCCCCATGGATGCGGTATCCTTCAATCAGCAGGGAAATTATTTTTCAAGGATTCGAAATTTTTTGGCCTATCAATTTGGCTTGATTCTGTATGCTTTTTATACCGCACACTCCAAGACAAGGCCGCTTCAATAAGTTATTCGGCCTTCATGGCCTGGGGACGTTTTCCAACCGGAATACCAAGGTCGTGATCAAGATTCCAACGATCGGTGAGAAGCTCATGACGTTCAATTCGATAATACTCAATATCTTTATCTAGGCGATCCATGCGCATGGCGAGTTCTTTTTGACTGATAATACTATCGCGTTTTTTGGCGGTCATAAATTCCATGGCCTTCTGCTTTTTTCTCTCCAGCTCGGCAATTTCCTGATCAAATTCGGCCGCAAGCTGCACTCTTTTTTGATCGTAAGACCACACAAAATGATTAATCTCGTTCATCTGCCGTAAAAAATCTCTTTTCCTCTTGAGGAGCAAAACCCGGTAGATGCTGGCATCCTTGACCCTGGCGGCCAGAATAGGGGCATGAAAATCCAGCTGGGCCCCTCGGCGAAAATAATCATCTTTTCCCCAGCACGGGTAAAAATCTTTTACAAACATGACGAAATAGCCCGGCTCAATATCACGCAGGTTGCCCACGCAAGGCGTTTTACTGCCCGCCAGACTTGCCACCTCAAACTCAACCGCATCGCCGGCCCTGAAAAATTTTACATTGCGATTTTCAGTCGAAACCTTAACCACATTGCCGGAGGCATCACGATCGCTCACGCGCCCGGGGAAGCGCGAGTAATCCGTCTTATAATCGTAAAAAGAATCAACATTCTTATAAAACTCTTCATCTGATGCCAGTGAGCCACCGCGCTCGACGGCCAATGCCTCACCACAGAAGATTCTCACAAGGAGCACTAGCAAGATCATGGAAAACAAATATATTTTCATCGTATGCACCTACCTTCCTAGTATAACAGAATTTTATAACATCTAGACGGACTCCATCGAGTTCGTTAAATTGTGGGCATCCAAATCTACAAATGAGGTGCCCAATGATTTTTTTTCTGGATACAGGAATTGTTGAGGAAATTAGAACAGCTTCCGAGTGGGGCATCGTCGACGGGGTCACCACCAACCCCTCGCTCATCGCCAAGACAGGGCGCACGCAAAAAGATGTCATTAAAGAAATCACCTCCATTATCAACGGCCCTATTTCAGCTGAAGTTCTTTCCATGGATGTGAAGGGAATGCTTCACGAGGCGGAAGAGCTGGCCGCCATTCACCCCAACGTGGTTATCAAACTCCCACTGACTGAGCAGGGAATTAGCGCCTGTAAAATTTTATCCGGACAGAAAATCAAAACTAACGTCACTCTCTGTTTTTCTCCTGTTCAGGCCCTCCTGGCGGCCAAGGCAGGGGCCACTTACATCTCCCCCTTCGTTGGTCGTTTAGATGATGTGTCCCAGGACGGGATTGGGCTGATTCGTGAAATCCGAACTATCTTCGATAACTATGGATATGAAACCCAAATTTTGGCCGCCTCCATCAGACACCCCATGCACGTCCGAGACTGTGCCTTGGCCGGTGCCGACGTAGGAACCATGCCATTTTCGGTGATGAAGGCCCTCTACAGACATCCCCTCACTGATAAGGGTTTGGCCCAGTTTCTTGAGGATTATAACAAATCAAAGAAGTAACTAATATTTATTTACACGCAAAACTAGTCAAGTTCTCTGCCGCATGTCCGACAAGTATAGTCGGATATGAAAAAAGCAATCCTGCCCGCTATTTACGGACTATTTCTCACCCTCAACTTGGCGGGTTGCCAGCAAGACTCGCCCCCCACAACGGTCATGAAGGCCCGCGCCTCCTATTCTCCGTACGGGGGTGGAGAAGAGCTACCTTTACGATGGAATGATTCCCACTTAACAAATGGCCTTTCGCTTAAAATCGCCAGTGAATTGGCAGCCATTTTAGACTTTGGTGCTGGTCAAAATGGGTACACCGACGCCGCTTTGGAATGGAATAACGCACTCCCCGGCAAGACCCTGTATTCTCTCCCTTTCCCAATCGTCGCCAATCGACAAAAAACTCAGCTCGTATCTTACTTTGATGATGAGATGGGAATTTATAAATCCCTAAATTGGTATGAGGAAGTTGGGGCCGGTGCCTTGGCAATTACTCAGTTTTTCGGCGTTCGCCGGTCAACGGCAAGCGGACAGTACCTGGAACTCCAGCACGCCGACATTATTTTGAATTATCGCGACTATACCTTTAATTCTGACACAGAGGATTTTACCTCCTACGATCTCCCTTCTGTTTTACTCCACGAGATGGGACATTTTGTAGGACTGAGGCATGAATACTCAACCTACGAATCCATTATGCGACCGTCACTTGGAAGTTATGAAACCGAAAGGCAGCTCTATCCGGCCGATGTTCACAATCTCAAAGTTAATTATAATGTGCCGGAAATCCAAGCACTCTCGGCCATCCGCGCGAGTGCGATAACCTCACCGGTTAACGAAGAAGAAATAGTCCAAGGACGTTTTGAATTGAGGGCAAATGGCCAGTGCGTCCATTTTATAAATGGACAACAAACTGGTACTCACCCCACGATGGTATTGGATTTATTTTACAGAATCGACCACGGCCTTGAATCCATCCAGATCCGTCGCCGCTAATTCTGCCAACATTTTACGATTGAGTTCTACACCCTTTGTCTTCAACAAATTGATGAATTTAGAGTAGCTCAAATCGAAAGTGCGGCAAGCTGCGTTAATGCGAATGATCCAAAGCTTGCGCATATTACGCTTGAGTTGTTTACGGCCAAAATATGCGTAGTGAAGTGCTCTTACGACTGTCTGAATAGTATGACGCCATTTAGCTCCACGATCGAAGTGGTAACCTTTGGTTCGTTTAAAAACTCTGTTTCTTCTTCTTCTGGCCTTAAAGCCTCGCTTGGCACGTGACATATCTTGCTCCTAAAAACGCCGGGGGGATAAACCACTTATTCGACCCGGTAAGTTTATAAATCTCGCCTCTTCCAGCTTTTACTGGAGAGATTATGAGTTAATTAGCATTCTCTCGACTTGATAGAGGTTAGCACTATGAACATAACCCGGTTTATGGGCACGTTTCTTTGCCTTCTTGGAACGACCTTCTAAAAGGTGTCCGCCAAAGGCCTTTGTTCGCTTAATTTTGCCACTGCCAGTTTTACTAAAACGTTTGGTAGCAGCCCTTTTTGTTTTCATCTTTGGCATGGCCAATCTCCTTAATCACGATCGCAAATATGAGCAGTTTCAATCAAGTAGCCGGAACTTATACAATACAAGAAATGGGCCGTAAATGGCCCTGGGAATTTAAAATGCAAACAGGTTAATTATTCTGTGTCTTCCCAGATTAACTTCAAGAATTAGAGGAACTCGCCTCGCTGCCCCCAGGGGTTTCCTTCCTTCCGTTGTCCTTCCCTTCGGCCTTAGACTCGGAATGCTTTGGCTGATCATGATCGGAGCTATGCTTGGGCTTTACAGGTGCCACCACTTTCTTATCAGGCGACATCATGGCAAAAACTCGGTTTCCCATAAACTTAGGCGGCGATTCTAAAATACCACCTAACTCAATGATCATATTGATGATTTTATTAAATTTTTCCATCCCCAGATCTTTGTAGGCCATTTCCCGGCCCCTGAACTGCATAACCAATTTGATTTTATCGCCATTTCCCAAAAACTTTTCGGCATGGCGAACTTTTGTCTCGATATCGTGAATATCAATGTTGGGACGAAATTGAATTTCCTTGAGTAGAACTACGACTTGCTTTTTCTTGGCTTCATTGATTTTTTTCTGGAGAGTATATTTGTATTTACCGTAATCAATGGCCTTCACAACGGGTGGAACTGCATTGGGGGAAATCTCAATTAGATCCACACCCAAACCTTCAGCGATCCGGCGGGCCTCATCCATGGAAACTATTCCGTAGGGATGTCCGTCCTCACCAATTAAACGCACCTCAGGAACACGAATTTGATGGTTAATTCTTGGGCCTTGTTCCTTTTTTCTTGGGCCAGCACCAAACCCTGTTTGCCCATCTTTTTCACGAAAATCTCTTATATAATACCCCCTGTGATATTCTTGCCCTTATAAAAATTTATGCCCAAGTCTTATTCTCGTCAATCCTACGGCAAGAAAAATACTCAATGAAGGTACACCGACGGGCATGATCTGTCCAAGGGCCATAAGAAAATCTTACCCGCCAGACAGGGGCGCTCTGTTCCCTCAGTCGAGTCCTGCACAGCTCGCTCAATTCGTGCAATTGCTTCCACTTCAAGGGTGATTCAATCTCCGGAGGCAGCTTAAATGACCAAACTTCCCCTGGTGACAGGTCAAAGATTAAGGGCCAGTCACCCTCCGCATAAACTCCAACAACCTCTCTTCCCACCCAGATTTCACCACGATGAGGAAGAAAATAGAGCATGGCTTCAGACCCGGCCCAACGAAGACGGCCGTGAGAGGCAAGATAATAGTCAATTTCCCCCAACATTCCCTGCCAGCCCAGGCCCGACAGAGGAACGACTTTATAAAGCAACCGTGACCGGGGCGTGCTTAGAACTTGATATGAATCAGGGTGAGTTTTCGTCATTGATTATAGGGGCACTTGAAACTTCATATGCTGGGTTAATTGAAGCTCGAGATCGAGCAAAAGCTGATCAAGTTTTGCCAGGTCCGTGACAATGTAGGGACCGCTCGCCTGGGTTAGGATTTTTTGGTTTTCCAGATATTTCAAGGCGTTTCGGGCAACAGGGTGAGAGAAACTTTCAGAGAATTTTATAACTCTCCCTAAGGCCATTTCCGTTTCAAAAACGTCGCGACACTTCTTCAAATATGCTTCTGTTTTGATCCCCTGTTTTTCCTGGACATACATGGCCTTCACCGCCAACGCGCCAATATAGTACCCCTCAAGAAGGTAATTCACGCATCGAGAAAAGACACCAATATCTTTGACCAGCAGGTAAAGATCCTTGTGACTAAGCTGGAGACAATCCTCCAGATCTTTGACCTCACGGCCAATTGAGGCCGAAATAATCGCCAGGGCATCCAAGAAAAGTTCCTTGATGGTGGGAAGATAAAACTCATACTTCAGCTGGGCCCGCAATCTTAAAAAATGCTTCCCTAAATCAGCTTTGGTGGTGATGCGCCCGGTGAAGAGTCCCAGCCAGGCGGAGTTGATAATCCATGGAACCAAAAAATGGTGAAGAATCATATTTTTAAAATAAAGCAATTCCATTCGCGTGTCTTTTTTAACGGAATAGAAAACATGCCCCTTACTTTCCGTTCCAATAACCTCTATCTTATTGTTCTTGATGAACATTTGAACCGCCCGCTCAATCGTGACATTCAACTTTTCAGGGGCCAAAGAGTTCGAAATAGGAAGGTTAAATTTATGGCAGTGTTCGGAAATTTTGAGCGCTCTTTCTCTGATCTCCTCAAATTTTAGGGCACCAACGGGGCCATCCAGCATAATCAGACCCATTAAGGAGCTTGGGGTAATGAGCATCTTTTTACCCACCGCCCGAAAGCAGTCAAACGCCAAAGCTTGCGTTTTTTGCTTGAGGTCCTCTCCGGGTTCTCCGGTGATCTGCCCCTGAATAGGAGTCCCTACTTTGATATGCATGCTACCCATGTGGTAGGCAAAAACTTTATAAAGTTTGAGTAACTGTCCTGTACTTTCTTTTTTCTTTTTCCCCCCTGACATTTCTCGTGCCAGGGACTTTTGCTCAGGCACATATTCGTGGGCAATGGTTACGGGGAGAAACAGCAGTGGTTTTTTTACCAGCTCAGGTAAATGGGAATGGGCCTCGAGCAGCATATGAAAGAGACCAAAACGCGGCGGCAAGAGTTTACCGGTACGCGATCGCCCGCCCTCGAAAAAAAACTCGATTGGATGCCCTTCGCCCAAGAGATAGAAGAGATAGGCCTCGAGGGTCAGCTTATACAGGATATCGCTCGAGAAAGAACGACGAATAAAAAAACATCCGGATTTACGGAAAATCGTGCCAATCGGAAAGATGTCGAGATTGATACCACCGGCGATAAAAACAGGAACTTTATAATGCTTATAAATAATATAGTTCAAGGCGAGATAATCGGCATGACTTTGGTGGTTCGGCACCAGGACCACATGATTCTCTTTGAGCAGTTTCTTTAAATCCAAACCAGGCGGAAGATCAAAATTGATATTATCGTAGAGATGACTCACGATGGAATCGAGAACGCGGCCAAAGGAATCAATGGTTGGTTTGGAAAAAGTTGCGGCAATCTCTTTTACATTTTTTAAAACTTTGGTCTTATCGTTGACATTGTCCTTGATACGATCAGCGAGGCAGGGATAGGACAAAACTTTTTTCTGCATGGTGGTCAACATGAGCGAATCTCTCCTTAATTTCTCACTCCGTGAGGTCTTGACTCATACAATCCGGCGGCGCTCATTTCCATAAAGAGCGCCTTCTCATGCATCTCTTCGATGGTGTGCACACCCATGTAGGTCATGCCTGATCGTAGTCCACCAGTTAACTCTAAAATAACATTTTCCACCGGCCCTTTGCAGGGAACCAAAGTGGCCTCTCCTTCGGCTGCCATTCCGCGAGGCAGCTCGCCACGCCAGGATACCTGGGCGTCCTTGGAGGCCATTCCGCGGTAAACTTTTTTTCCACTTTTCATTTCGCCGGGTGTTTCAAGAGTTCCGGCCACCATTGAGCCAATCATGACAGTATTGGCCCCCGCTGCAAGGGCCTTGACGATATCACCCGAATTTTTTAGTCCCCCATCAGCAATGACGGGAACCTTATGGCGCTTGGCAGCTTCCACACTCAGGGCCACCGCGGTTAACTGCGGCACACCATGACCGGTAATAATTCGGGTGGTGCACATGGAGCCTGGTCCAATTCCCACCTTGATGCAATCGGCCCCGCCATCCACCAATCTATTGACCGAGTCAGCGGAAGCCACGTTCCCGGCAATGACATCAATTTTTGGATATTTTCTTTTCACATAATTCAAGGTTTCAATCATTAAAATTGAATCACCATGGGCAATATCAACCGTTAAAATATCAACACCGGCCTCAACCAATAAATCGGCCCTGCTCATCCCCTCTTCTTTCACACCAATTGAGGCCGCGATAGGCAGAGTAATTTTCAGTTGATCAAAAACCTTCCTTACTTTTTTTATTTCTAACACCTGACTTTCAGGAGACATAAAGCGATGAATAATTCCCAGACCACCGAGCTGGCCCATGGCAATGGCCATATCCCCTTCAGTGATGGTGTCCATATTTGCCGTAATGAGGGGGATCTGGAGTCGCCAATTTTTAGTGACCAAGGCGTCCAAAACAGGTCCTTTTCGCGACGAAATTTCAGAATATTGGGGGACTAAGAGGAGGTCATCAAAAGTCATCCCCTTTCCTCGCTTTAAAATACCATCGCGTTTAAAAATAAGTTCCATAGAATCACCCATGACCACTCCCATTTCTAACTTAAACAAGGAAAATCAATACCATAGATAACGAATATAAAAAATACTTTTCTACAATTCTATGACACTTAAGGCCGAGAAGAGGAGTAAATTGGCCTCACGATAACAACCACGCGGAAGGACGTATGTACGACACACTCACCGCCATTAACTTAGCACCCGGCAATACCTCCGTCGATCTCCCTTCGGATTTGAAGGCACAATTGTTCGAAATGAGCACCTGTCAGCGCCATCTCCTGGTAGGACTTGGTGTGTGGCCCGATAAGGCCCTGTCGTTCCTCAATGATAACGGCATCCACGGACTATCCGTCTACCACGGAAGTGAAGCCTATACCTACCTTTTAGAAGTCATCACCGGACTAAAAAGTCGCCTGCTCGGTGAGAGCGAAGTGGCCGGGCAATTCAAGAAGGCCTACGACAGCTATAAATCTTCAGCCACTTTCAATTCAGTTTGCGGTCAAATTCTTGAAAAACTCATGAAAGATGGTAAGGAAATTAAGACCAAACATCTTCAGTCAATCGGTCAGTATTCTTATGCCGGATTGGCCAAAAGGGTGCTCCAAAACCACTCTGTCTCCGGACAGATTCTGATTGTGGGGACGGGACAGCTGGCGCAAGATACCGCCAAGCTTCTGCGCAAACTTTACGATTTAAGTTTTACCGGCCGCAACCCTGAAAAATTAGACGCAATCTGTAAAGAGTGTAGCGGGACGGCGGTTGCGTGGCCTCTGGATTTTACCAATGCCTCCGGTCTCGAAAACTTTACGGCCATTATAAATACCGTGGGAGCCGACGAGATTTTATTTGGACCTTCCTTTTTTGAACAGTGGAACAAACAGGACGACTGCAAGACGTTTATTGATTTAGGCAGGCCTTCAGTGATACAAACCTGCAAAGGCATCAGCGAAGGCGTCTATCGATTGGCAGATCTTTTAACCTTAGGTCAGCGCTTCGATGAGGCAAAGTTGATCCAAGTTCAAAAAGCGCATACCGCCATTGAACAACTGACGCAAAAACGTATTTTTGGCGCCTGCGCAGCTTTCCCCTTTGGTTGGGAAGAGTTACAATTCGCCTAAAAAAACATGCCTCCACATAATTTTTGAGGTTTTCAAATGAATGCTAACCACAAAGTCCGCACCTACACCATCGGCTCACGAGGAAGTCTGCTGGCACTTACCCAGGCACGCTTTATCAAGGGATTGCTTGAAAGCATGTCCCCCCATAAATTTGAGTTTAATATTATCAAAACCCAAGGAGACCAGATCCTCAATCTCCCTCTTTGGCAGCTGGATGGAAAAGATTTTTTTACCAAAGAATTAGACGATGCCATGCTGGCAAAAACGGTCGATCTAGTGGTGCATTCGTATAAAGACCTGGGCAGCGACCGACCGGACGGCATTGAAATGGGGGCCATCACCGAGCGCGCCTTCTGCCATGATATCCTTCTGGTGAAGCAAGAGACAAAACAAAAAATTCTTAATGCCGCCCAGACTGAGGCGCTTCTGGTCGGAACCAGTGCTCCCAGACGAATTCACAATTTAGAAAAATATTTGCCCAACTTTTTACCCAGAAAAAAAGATGGCAGTGTCCATGTGGTGACGACGAAAGTTCTGCGCGGCAATGTCAACACCCGGATCAAAAAGCTTCAGCAAGGCGAATACGACGCCATCACCTTGGCCTTGGCCGGTCTGACCCGTCTTTCGCGGGACCCTGATTCTGCCGCCCAGCTCAAGGAACTCCTCGTTGGCCTGGACTTCATGATTCTTCCCCGAAGTTATTTTCCAGGGGCCGCGGCCCAGGGGGCTTTGGCCATCGAAATTAGGAAAACTATCGACGCCGAAGACGGGGGCGAGCTGCGTCGTTTGCTCAAACAACTGGAGCATGCTGAGACAGCTCATTGTGTCCGTACGGAGCGAAAGATTTTTAAGGCCTTTGGCGGTGGATGCCACCTGGCCATCGGTATCTTCTGCGGCCAAGTGGCCGGCCACGATGTCCTCAGCGTTCGGGGAACCCATAATAATAAAATCGTGGAAGATTTTTACTGCAACTCTCCGTTGCCTAAATGGTCTGGGAAAAATGCCTTTATCGGGGTTCATGCCAAGAAAAAAGACAATACTGAAGCCACCTATATTTATGACTCCCTCATGCAGGTGCGACCGGGTGAATATCAGCTACCAGAGAAGGCCATCCTGCTGGTGGCCAGCTCCCATGCAGCACCGGATAAGAGCAAGATCAAGCCGGAGCATCTGCTTTTTGCCAGCGGAGCAAAAACCATGATGACCCTCGCCTCGCTCGGACATTGGGTTTGCGGTGCCGCCGACTTTGGCGGTGAACAGGAACTCGAGGCCTTGCTTAATAACTCTATCTTCGCGCTCCTGGCAGGACCAAAAACCGAATGGCCGCGTTTTGCCCTCACGCACTCACAGTCCAAAAGCTCCTTTGGAAAAATTATCCCTTGCTACGACCGCACCTTTCAGGCGCCGGACGCCGAAGTGAAAGTTAATATCGCCAAATGTACCGCTTTCTTTTGGTCATCGTATTCCCAGTACGCCCATTACCTGAAACACTTTCCCGAAATACAAAATCGCCAACATTTTTGCGGTCTTGGTAAAACCTATGCCGAATTTCAGAATAATCATGTAACCGCAACTCCCCTCACAGGAGTGCAAGAATTTAAAGACTGGATTGGAGGAACACGCAATGTCGACTTCACTTGAGCTATTTGAAAAAGCAAAAAAACTCGTTCCTGGTGGAGTCCATTCCCCGGTACGAAGCTTCAAGGGGCTCCACCGCGGGCCAATATTTTTTGAGCGGGGCGAGGATGCCTACCTCTATGATGTAGAGGGAAAAAGTTATATCGATTTCTGTATGAGCTTTGGCCCCCTACTCTTAGGGCATGCCAATAAAAAAGTTCATGCGACGCTTACTGAGGCCTTAAAACGCGGCTGGAGCTTTGGAGCGGCGGAGCCCTACAGCCTTGAGCTGGCGGATTTTTTACTCTCGCGCCTGCCCTTTGTGGAACAAATTCGTTTTATGAATTCCGGCACGGAAGCGGTCATGACCGCCCTCCGATTGGCCCGCGGCTTCACCGGCCGCGATAAAATTATCAAATTTAATGGCTGCTATCACGGTCACACCGACAGCATGCTCATCAAGGCCGGCTCAGGACTGGCGGCAGAACCCAGTGCCTCATCGGCCGGGGTACCTGCGGGCATCGCCCAGGATACGATCGTCCTGGAGCTGGATTCCGAGCAAGAGGTGGAACAGGCCTTTGCCCGTTACGGCCGCCAAATTGCCGCCGTGATTGTCGAGCCCCTTCCCGCCAACAACGGACTTCTCATTCAAAGAAAAGAATTTCTGCAGCTCCTGCGTAAGATAACCAAGGCCCACGATTCCCTTCTTATTTTTGACGAAGTTATCAGTGGCTTCCGCGTGGCCTTTGGTGGCATGGCCGCATTGACCGGCATTACCCCTGACATTGTGACTTATGGAAAAGTGATTGGCGGCGGTCTGCCAGTAGGCGCGGTGTGCGGACCAAGGCATATTATGGAAAAGCTGGCCCCTATCGGCCCGGTCTATCAGGCCGGAACACTAAGCGCCAACCCACTCGCCATGGCCGGCGGTTTGGCCACCTTAAAAGAGCTGACCGCGACGTCTTACGAAACCCTGGAGCAGAATACCAAGGCCATCAAGGTAATCTTTGATGACTGGTTCGCCCGTTATGAAAATGGCCGTTTTTCCAAATGCAGCTTCATTCATTTCGGCTCCTTATTTTGGATCATGCCTCAAACGAAAGGCACAATTCGGAAGTTAGATGACATCCCAAGCAATCTCAGCGACTCCTTTAAAGGACTCTTTGAAGTGCTCTTAAATAAGGGTGTTTATCTCGCTCCCAATGCCTATGAGGTCGGCTTTGTGAGCTTGGCCCACGATGCCAATGTTCAGCAAGAACTCAAAAAGCGTTTGTGGTCCTGAGATCATGAGAGATAACTCACGATTTGTTTTGGCCCTCTCGCTCTTCTGGGCCTTTATCCTGATACTCCTCGGCGGCTGGTGGATTCATCTCTTCATGAGTGTTAATTCCGGTGGCCCGATTCCCGCCAACTTCGTAAGAATGATTACCTGGGAAGGAACTTTTTTCTTTCTTACCCTGTTTTCAATCTCCGGTGCCCTCTTGGTTTTTTATTTGAGAGGTCTCAAAAAGGCAAAGGACCTGCAGGATTTCTTTTCTTCAATCACCCATGAGCTAAAAACTCCCTTGGCCTCTATTCGTCTTCAGTCTGAAGTGGTGGGAATGAAATTGTCGGGAGTGAGCAAGGAAGAGTCGCAAAAATGGGGAGCCGTAATTCGACCGCTGGAAAGGCTGGTGCAGGATAGTAAGAATTTAGAAAATCAGCTGGATAAAATCATCCAACTCTCAAGGCTGGAGCGCACCGGCAGTCTCGATCGTCGGGCCATCAATTTATTATCATTGCTGAAAAAAATTGAAAAAGAATGGGGTTACGAACTTAATATTCAAGTGCAGCACGATCATGAGGTTTGGGCCTTAGGCGATGAATTCGGGATTGAACTCATCCTTCGGAACCTCTTTGAGAACACCCGCCAACATTCACCTGAGAAGGATGTGGTAATCACTTTTACCTCGGATGAAAAATGGACCTTTCTGACCTATCGGGATCGGGGGAATTTCCTAGGGGATACGAATCAGATTGCGACTCTTTTTTATCGACACAATTCCAAGCGAGGTTCAGGCATTGGACTCTATCTAACAAAAAAACTGGTTAAACATATGCAAGGCGAATTTAAGATGCTCACCAAAAATCCATTTACAATTCAAATTGCGTTGATAAAGACCACAGCACCCAGCCAATAGCTTAAAAGAGGAAGATCTCGGTGGGGAAAATTTTACTAGTAGAAGATGAAGACAATCTGGGAGCAACGTTGAAGGAATTCCTTCAAAGTTCCGGACATCCTTGCAATTGGGCACGTACTGCGACTGAGGCCAAGAAGCTCTTTTCCCAAACTCCCCCCGAAGTCGTTCTTATGGATATTGGACTACCTGATCAAAGCGGCCTGGACTTGGCGAGGGAGCTTCGACGCCAGAGAAAAGATTTCGTTCTCCTCTTTCTTTCCGCCCAGAATGCACCGGAAATCAGGCTAGAGGGGCTGGAGCTTGGCGCTCAGGATTACATCACCAAACCTTTTGCCCTCAAGGAATTAATTTTGCGTCTGACCCGCATCCTTGAGCAAAATCAAAAATTTCAGGAGTTCAAAGGGCTCATTCAGCATGGCCCTCTTAAGATTTGGTTTGATCGCTACGAGGTCCAAGATGCCCAGGGCAATATCATTCCGTTAACCCAAAAAGAATGCGCTATCTTAGGTCTTCTCTATAAAAATCGTAACATTGTCTTCGAACGGGATGCCATCATTGATGAGGTTTGGGGGGCCGAAGCCTTTCCCTCATCTCGCACGGTGGACAATTATATGGTTAAGCTGCGACGCTGGTGCGAATCAGACCCCCATAAAAGTTTGGAAATTTTAAGTGTGCGCGGGATTGGTTATAAATTAGTCATCAACAACTAAAGAGGAAGCATATGGGATTATTTCAAAATCGACCGACTGTTCAAGGGAAAAAAGGTGTGCCCGTTTGGTTTATGCGTCAGGCAGGTCGCTATCACTCCCACTATCAAGGTATTAAACAACATTCCAACTTTATGGAGATGTGTAAGAACCCCGATCTCGCCTGCGAGATTACCATGGGGCCTATTAATGATTTTGACTTCGATGCCGCCATCCTATTTTCTGACCTCCTCTTCCCTCTCGAACGTTTGGGCATGGGTCTGAGTTATGAGTCAGGTCCTCCGACTTTGGTTCATCATCTCCATGCACCGAAAGATTTAGAAAAATTGCATTTCCAAAAAAGTTTTAACTACGACTTTCAGGGCCAGGCGACAAAAAACATTCGCAAGGCACTTCCGGCCAGCAAGGACTTGCTCGGTTTTACCGGCGCTCCCTTCACGCTTTATGCTTATGCCTGTGAAGGTGCCCACTCGGGAGGTTTGATCAATGCCAAACAGGGACTCTATTCCGGTCTCTATGACCGATTTTTGGAGTTAATTGAACCTGAGATTATTGAGCAATTATCAGTGCAGGCAACCGCCGGAGCCGATGCCGTTTGCTTGTTCGACACCGCGGCCGGCGAATTAACTTTAGATGACTTTAAACGGTTTGGTATTCCTTCTATCCGCCGGATTGCCCAGGCGCTCAAGAAAAAACATCCGGCCACCCGAATTATCTATTATTCAAAACAAACCCATCTCGACTATCTTCAGCTCATTGAATGCTCGGCCATCGATGTTTTGGGAGTCGATTGGCGGGTTAACTTAAGGGACGCCTTATCATTACTGGGCAAAGACTATTACATCCAGGGAAATCTTGACCCTGCCTACCTCTTTCTCCCTTGGCCACTTTTGCAGGAAAAGCTGGTGGATATCTTCAAGTACGCCGTCGAGAGCAAGTGCGGAGCGGACAAGTGGATCATGGGGCTGGGCCATGGCGTAATGCAGAGAACTCCTGAAAGCAACGTCAGGGACGCTGTAAAATTTATTCACGAAAATTTTCTCTATCGGTAATTCGCAATGTGGGATGAGAAGACTTTAAAAAAACTTTTGCTTAATTTTCATGGCCCGGGTGGGAGATATGCTTATTTCCCGTCCCAGCATGATTGGTCCGTCTCCTTTGAGGGAGCGGAGAGCAAAGGCCCATGGGGACCACTGCTCTCAGAACAGATCAGGTTGCCGGAGAATCGAGAAGGTTCATCACCTCTCCCCATTGACCTTTACGTGCATCTGCCATTTTGCGAACAGCTTTGTACCTTTTGTGGTTGCAATATTGCCGTCACCAAAGATCACCAGGTTGAGAAACCGTATATCGAAACAATTCTGCGCGAGCTGGATTACTATCTCGAACGCCTCGGCCCTCTGTCGGTGAACTCAATTTACTTTGGAGGCGGTACACCAAACTTTTTATCCGCTGAAAATTTAGAATTTCTCCTGCAAGGAATTTTTAACAGAGTGCCCAGTACCAGTACTTTTTTTGGCACGATCGAACTTGATCCCCGCCACTTAAAGCGGGAGTTTCTTACCATTCTCGCTCAATATAATATCAAGCGTTTTATCCTCGGCATTCAAGATCTTGACACTCAGACCATGGCGAATGTGAATCGTCCCCAAAATATTTCCTTACTTGAACGGGCGGTTGAGGATATTTCCAGGATTGAGAATTATTTTCTTTCCTGTGACTTAATTTATGGTCTCCCCCTGCAAACCCAAGATCGTCTGACCTACACGGTTGGTGAATTAGCGCGAATGCCTTTCCATGCCTTATCCTTGTACCCCTTGGCCCAGGCCTTCTGGCAAAAACAACACCAGGTGGCCTTTGGACAATTTACCACCTACTCCCCTGAGACCATGGTGCAGTTATTTTTGAGAGGAGATGCGGCCTTAAAAGAGAGTGATTTTCAGGCCATCGGCTTTGGCCATTATCTCCGCCCCAACCACCAGGATTCCAAAACTATCTTAGAGGGTAAAGGATCCAGAAATATTTCAGGTTTTTCCCCTCGGCTCACCCCTTATCTCTTGGGTCTGGGCGTGGGGGCGATCTCCACATTCCCAAACCTCTACTGGCAAAATCAGCGCATCCTGGAGCAATATAAAAGACAAATCGGCGGGAGCGAAGGCCATCCCGAGCGGGCCAGCATGAGAACTGAGGTCGATCGTTTTTTTGGAAGTTTTTTTGAAAGAGTTATCTGCCAAAAAGTTATTCCAAACAACCTGGTTGATGAAGCCGAAGCCAAGTACACTTTTACTGAGAAGAACCTCCATCTGGAACTCCTGGCCCAGCTGCACGCCCATGAGATCCTCACGGCCGATACAGAGAATTTACAGGTAACCGAGCTCGGGACCTATTTTATGAAGTCTATCTGCCAGGCCTTCGATCCGTACTTTCTGGGGCGAAAGTAAAATATTTTTGCGCCAGATATTTTTTGCGCTCTTCAGGCAGAAAGGAAGCACTCAAGGCCTTCTTATTAACCTCAAGAAATTCTTCCGACGTAAATTTATGCACGTCTTTCAACATCGTGTACTCATGGGCCAAGTCAATATTCATGAGATGGGGATCATCTGAATTAATGGAAAGTGAAAGACCGGACTCCATCATTTTCCGAATGGGATGATCCTGCAAAGATGGCACACAACGAGTGAGATAATTTGAGGTGGGGCATACCTCAAAGTGAATTCCCAATTCCAAGGCCTGCGCCAGGACTTTCGGGTCTTCCATCACCTTAATCCCGTGGCCGATTCTTTGCGGGCGAAAGAGAGCGAAGGTACGCTCCAGGAAAGAGGCATCACTGTCTTCACCGCTATGAATGGTGATTTTCAGTCCAAGCTCTCGAAGCTCATTAATCATCGGGACAAAGCGGGGCATCTCCTCTTTGATTTCAATATCGGCCAGGTCGGCACCCACCACCAGTTTTTTTACCAAGGGGTCACAGTGTAAAAGCTGGGCCAGGGCACGAGTGCTGGCCTGATTTTCCAAGAAGTCCAGACCGCGGGGAATGATATAAATAAGCCCGATCTCGATGGGGAATTTTCTCAAGGCCTTTTCAACTCCCCGGCAGACGGACTGAATGATGGAATCGTAGGTGAGCTGTTTGCCTACCGCCATAAAAACGGGAGCGAAGCGCAGCTCCGCCAAAACCACTCCTTCCTGATAACAATCCTCGACGTTTTCAAAGGCGACCTGCTCAATAATGGTGGGATCGGCCATCACTTTTTGAGTTAACCAGAAGCTGTCAAGAACCGCCTGCAAGTTATCCATGGGAGAGAGAATTTTAACTTTGTTCCAGACGATCTTTTTAAAATCCTCGGCGGACATGCCGTTCGTTTTAAGATGGTTGAAAATTCCCAGTCGCTGACCACGCTCGAAAACTGTTTCAAAACGCAAGGAACCGTCGAGATGTCGATGCAATTCAACTTTGGGAATTGCTCTCATCTACATGGCCATGATTGAGACGCCGCTATCCACGTAAATCACTTGTCCTGTCACGGCAGAAGAAAGGGAGGATGCCAGGTAGACGGCGGTGCCGGCCACGTCATCAATACTCACATTGCGTCTGAGCGGGGCCCTTTGCTCGATAAACTCAGAAGTGGTCTTGGCACTTTTTACAGCGGATGAGGCCAGGGTTCGGATAGGGCCGGCCGAAATGCAGTTTACGCGAATTTTATCCGGGCCTAAATCATTGGCAAGGTAGCGCGTCGAGGCCTCTAGGGCCGCCTTGGCAACACCCATCACATTGTATCCTTCCAGTACTTTGGTTGAACCGTGATAGGTCATGGCCATGACGGAGCCGTCGGGCCGAATCATGCCTTTGAGACAGTTTGAGAGGCCGATCAGGGAAAAGGCCGAGACATCGCAGGCCAGCTTGAAACCTTCCCGCGAGGTGGCGACAAAACGTCCTTGGAGGTCATCCTTGTTGGCGAAGGCCAGGGAGTGCACCAAAATATCAAAATCTCCCCACTCGCTTTTTACCCGATCCGCCAGTTTTCCGTAGTGTTCATCGATCGTCACGTCGGTTTCATGGATAAAATCCGCACCAACTTCTTTGGAGAGAGGTTCAACGCGTTTTTTTAGCTGATCGTTTAAATAAGTAAGCGCCACACTGGCACCGTAGGCCTTAAAGGCCTTGGTTATTCCCCAAGCAATGGAACGCTCGTTGGCGACTCCAAGTATTAATGCACGTTTACCTGCCAAAATCTTGTCCATAGGGCCTCACAAAGTGTTGTAAAAAAATTTCAAGGATTCTACCGTTCTCGAATATAAAGCCAAAGCGCATTGCGCCATGCTTTTTACTTTTCAATAAAGCGTAAAAGAGGTTGAATGGCCTTCGAGTAAATCGGAAAAAGTGAGGGCATTATGCGCTATCTTTTAGGGTCCCTACTGGTCTTGGTTTTTATGGGAAAATCTAATCAGGTCCTGGCCCAAGGTGAGGTACTACCAGAGAAGCTCTATGGGGGTAATCAGCTCGAAGCCGTTACCGCCGAGAAAATTATTGAAAAGTTAGAGGCCGGTACCGTCGTTATCATTAGCGAGATTCACAACCTCAAATCCCATCACCAGCACCAGGAGTTGTTTTTAGAGGCCATGGCGCAAAATGGCATAGGCAGGATCAGCGTAGGAATGGAATTTCTGTCTTTTGTCGGTCAGGCCTACATTGATCAATATTTGTTTGAAGGCCTCCCCGAAGAGCAGTTTTTGAAAAGTGTTAACTGGTCGGGAGATTTTCCCACCTATCGCCCTCTGGTGCTTTTTCCGAGAGACCACGGCGGGGAAACCTTGGGCCTTAATGCTCCCAGAACCTTGACGGCGAAGATTTCAAAAACCGGTCTCAGCTCACTGAGCGAGGAAGAGCGCGCTCTCATTCCCCCTGACTTCAAACTCGGCAATCCCCTCTACTTTGAGCGTTTTAAGGCCACCATGACGGGCGGAGGTCATGAGCTTCCTCCCCAGGTTGTGGCGCGATACTTCGAGGCGCAAAGTGTTTGGGATGAAACCATGGCCTTCGTCGCCTCCAACTACATGGGAAAAAATCCCGACAGCATTCTCGTGATCATTGTGGGAGACTTCCATGCCCAATATGGTGGTGGCCTTCCCGATCGTCTGAAGGCGCGCGGGGTGGAAAAAATTGTCACCATCTCTCAGGTCAATCTGAAAGATTTAACGCCTGAGGAACGCCGAGAAGAGGTTCGGCCTCATCCTAAATACGGGGTGAGGGCCGATTACATTTGGACAGCTGAAGAGTAGACCATGTCATTTGACGAAGGTGTCATAAAATTCAGACCCCATTGGATCAAATCCAATCTTGCAGATTTCGCTCTCGCCAGCGAGATGAATAGCTGGCGCAAGAAGCTCTATGATCTCAAGCTGATTGGGGCCTATGAGGGTGATATTGGCTTTGGAAATATCAGCATGCGGGTGGGAGAAGGTCTTGAGTTTCTAATCTCCGGGTCCGGCACCGGCAATGATGATTGGACGGGAACCCAGCACTACACCAAGGTTATCGATTTTTCTCTGGAAAAAAATTCGGTTACCTGTGTGGGCCCGATCGTGGCCTCAAGTGAGTCTCTGACCCATGCCCTCTTGTATGCCTTTGATCCCAAGATTAAGGTGGTGGTCCACGTCCATCATCGCGCCCTTTGGACATCGCTCGTGAACAAAATCCCGACCACCCAGGCGCATATCTCCTACGGTACAGTTGAAATGGCCATGGAGGTAAAACGATTGTTTAATGAAACCGAACTCAAAAAAACCAGACTCTTCGCCATGGCAGGACACCCCGATGGCTTGATTTCCTTTGGAAGCAATTTCGCCGAGGCCTGTCAGCTGTACTTTGATCTTCTTTAAGCGATACTTATCACCGGTCAAAAAAACAAACGTCAACTTCAAGTTTCCAAAAGTTATTATAATGTTTTAATGACAGTACAAAATGCCGATGTAGCGCATATCTTTGAACACATTGCCGATATTTTGGCCATAGAAAATGCCAATCCCTTTCGCATTCGTGCCTACCGAAATGCCGCAAGAACCATCTTCTCTTTTACAAAACCAGTGGCAGAGCTTGTAAGTGAGCACGGCGATTTAACCGAGCTTCCGGGGATAGGAAAGGATCTGGCAAGCAAGATTGAGGAAATTGTCAAAACCGGCGAGCTGAAGTTTCTCAAAAGATTGGAAAAGGAAATTCCGCGGGGATTGAGTGAGTTGGTTGAGATCCCGGGGATAGGCCCTAAAAAAGCAAAATATCTTTACAAAAAACTGAACATTGGTTCGCTGGATGATCTGGTCAGCGCCGCCAGACAGGGAAAGGTTTCAAAGCTCAAGGGATTTACTGTTCAGGGCGAAAAAAAACTGCTGCAGAATATTGATACTTTCAAACATTCAGATCAAGCCAAGCGCACCTTATGGATTGAGGCCCATGACCTGGCCCTTTCACTGATTGAGCATCTGCAAAAGATCCCGGAGATTGAGCAGATCGAAGTCGCCGGCAGTTATCGCCGAAAAAAAACCACCGTGGGCGATTTGGATCTTCTGGTAAGCTGCTCCTCCCCGCTGAAAGTGATGGAGCAATTTAAAAGTTATGATCAAGTTCAAGAAGTAAGGGCCATGGGTGACACCAAGGCCAGTGTCGTACTCAAATCCAATTTCCAAGTGGACCTTAGGGTTGTGGATAAGGAATCTTTTGGTGCCGCTCTTCTCTATTTCACCGGTTCCAAGGCGCATAATATCCATCTCCGAAAAATCGCCCTCGAACAGGGATATAAGATTAATGAGTATGGTATTTTCAAAGGGAAAATAAAGCTGGCCGGTAGCGAGGAAGCAAGAATCTACAAACAACTTGGCCTGGGATATATTGAACCTGAGCTGCGTGAGGATCTGGGAGAAATCGAGGCGGCAAGGCGCGGGAAGCTTCCAAAATTAGTTGAGCAAAAGTTCATCCGCGGCGATCTCCATGCTCACACGGACGCCAGCGACGGGCAAAACTCATTGGAAGACATGGCCGCGGAGGCCAAGCGGCTGGGGCTGGAATACTTGGCCATCACAGAACATTCCAAACGCGTTTCCATTGCCCATGGGCTGGATGCCAAACTTTTGGAAAAACACATTCGAAAGATTGATCAGTTTAATAAAGCGCAAAATGGAATGACTCTGTTGAAGGGAATTGAGGTGGATATTTTGGTCGATGGGAAGCTGGATCTGCCTGATAGTATTTTAGAATTACTGGATGTGCGCGTGTGCTCCGTTCACTATAATCTGAACCTCTCGATGGAGAAAATGACGGAAAGGATTATCCGCGCCATGGATAATCGGTATTTTAATATTCTGGCCCATCCCACCGGAAGATTAATCAACAAAAGGGCGCCTTACGCCTTCGATTTGGAAAAAATCATGATCGCCGCCAGAGATAGAGGTTGCTTTCTGGAAATTAACTGTCAGCCGGACCGATTGGACCTGGAGGGAGAGCATTGTAAATTAGCAAAAGAAATTGGAGTCAAGCTGGCCATCTCCACTGATGCGCATAGTACAAATCAGCTTCACAACATGGAACTGGGAGTGGCCCAGGCCAGGCGGGGCTGGTTGGAAAATAGTGACATAATCAACACCATGAGTTTGAATGCCTTGCTGAGGTATTTAAAAAGATAGTTCGTAACTCTAGGCCTTGCGAATGATGGTTGAGCCATCGTTGCCATCGGGGATTTCATAAACGAAGCGCTCATCTTTCTTCATGCGGTCGCGCAGATACTTTTTCAAAATTCCTTCCCCATGGCCATGGATGACCGAGAGGTAGGGAATTTCATCCAGCAGAAGCGCGGTCAGGCCATTTTCCAGCAAGACCTCAAAATCCGGGAGGCGCAGTCCCCTGGCATTCACCTCCACATTCGACAGCTCCTCTCGGGAAAATTGAATTTTGACCTCGCGCTGTTTTACCACAGGGTCTTTGGTGGAAAAGAGCTGATCGAGGGGATGATTAATGCGCGGGCCGGAGCGGGATTTATTGGCCGAAACCTGGGCCTCACTTTTGCGTTGATTGATTTGCAGCACCAGGACCTCCCGGCCCAGGAGTTTTGAAAAATAGGTCTTGCCGGTCTCAATTGCACTCACCGAAGCATAGTCTCCAACCTCTTTGGGAGCAGGCACCTTTTCCGGCCGGGGCAGAAGAAGAGTTAAATCGGTGGTAATTTCCTGGGCCTTGCGCCGGATGGCCTTGATACCCCAGTCGGGATTGGCATTTTGCTCTTCTTTTAAAGAGATCGCCTCATTCAGAATTTTCTTCAAATCTTTCTCGTAATCCTGATAGGCCCTTTCCTTCTCTAAACGCAGCACCCCCTGCGATGCCATTTTCTGATTGTGCAAATCATGGCGTAGCGAGGTGACCTCGGCCAACTGAGTGTCCAGCTGATGCTCCTTTCTGGAGACATTTTCCAGTAGGGTTTCATAGAGTCGTTTCGACGTTTGCATGAGGGATTTTGCATTGTCGGGAATGGCCGTCTTGCAGTTGGACATGGCCGCAACTTTCTCAAAAATATTGAAGGCAAAGGAAGGGCCGGGCGTACCGGTAATTAACTTATAGGTCGGCGAATTATTTTCCACATCGAAGGCCATATGGGCACTCAGAAAACGCCGATCCTCGTGGATCAAAGTCTTAAGCAGTTGATGATGGGTACTCACGAGAATCTTGACGCTGGCCCGACTTTGCATCTCCTCAAAGAGAGCAAAGGCCAGGGCGGAGGCCTCTTCGGAACCGGTCGAGTTAAAAATCTCATCGATGGCCAAGATACTGTGATCCTGCAAGTTTGCTAAAATTTCCAGATACTGGTGGACCTCACTGGAAAATGAGCTCAACCCCGCCACCAGATTTTGGTGATCGTATCCAATAAAAAAAATCTTCTGAGCAGGATAAAGAACACCTTCTCTCGCAGGAATATAGAGACCTTTGTGCAAAAATAAGAGGGTCAGTGAAATGGCCTTAAGCATGACCGTCTTGCCACCGGTATTGGGACCTGAGATGACCATGCCCAGGCAGTCCGGGGTGAGATGAACATCGTTTTGAACAGGGTCCGTTATCAGAGGGTGAAAGAGGCCCTTCAGCCTGATTTCAAACTTATCAGACAAGATCGGACGACTCAGACCTTTCTCTTGAATGTAGCTGGCGCGCGCCTGCAAAGAATCAAGACTCAAAAGAAATTCAAACGCCAAAAGAAACTCAGACTGATAGAGCGCGACTTTGGCCTGAAATTCCCGGGCGATCTTGGCCATCTCCTCCTCAATCTGGGCCAACAAGCGCATTCTTTTATTCGCCTCTTCTTTCATGGCGAAGGGCTCAACAAAGAGAGTGTGGCCGGAGGAGCTTCTTGCCAAGATAGGACCCATCGCCGAGCGATAGGCATCGGCACGAATGGGCAACACAAAGCGATCGTTAACAACATCGTAGCTTTGAAACTGCATGGCGCTTTCGTAGGGTTCTTGCCGTGAAAATGTCTGGACAAGATTGCGAAGCTTGCCTTCGAGGGCGGAAAGCTCACGATCGAGAGCGCCTAAAATGGCATGCCGATGATAGTGTATCGTGCCGTCTTTTTGCACAAATGTTCGCCAGGAGGAGATTAACTTTTGCTCAATGCCACCCTTACGGGGAAGAATGGATCGGGCGGCGGTAGAAAAATTGAGCTTGGAAAATTCCGCCAGCAGTAGAAAACAGGCTTCAAAATAGAGCACGCATTTATTGATTTCAGACATCTCCAATAAATGCCCCTTCAATAAACGTTGGACTGTATTTGAGTCCTCTTTTCGATTAGGAATCGAACTCAGAATTTCCTGAAGATGTTCGGCAGACTCCGAATGTAGGTGAAGATGGGAGAATAGCTCGTCCAGCTGACAAAGCTTGCCCTCAATCTCTCCATGAGAAAGAAAAATCGGCGGCCCTTCAAGCTCAAGCTGATTGACCTCAAAAAATGCCCGACGCCCCAAATCTTTGGAGATGGCCTGCCAGTCCAGGGAGGTAAGAAGATTCATATTTTCCATGATGCCATACTCTTTTATTGAATGTCGGCGCCCCGTTCTCTAAGAAGTTCATTTAAAATAGAGCGGTGACAACGATTTTCATCGAGACAGTAACAGCCAATGGAAAGCTGGGTGTGGTGTGATAACGCCGCCAGAACATTGAGCACCTGTGCCGCCTCGGATTGATTCATCTCAGCTTTGAACATGCGTTTAAACTGGTTCCAGGCCTTCTCATTGGTAGCTCCTTCTTTTCCCAGCTTCATCAATTCCATGCTGGGAGATAAAATCGGCAACCAGACATCATAATAATTGAGTTTGCTGTAATCTTCTTTTCGAACGCCGCGGGGAGGTCTCCGCACGGTACCGAAACGTAGCTCTTTCTCTTTTCTTTCAGATCCCAGCTGCACGATTCGCAATGCCATTCATTCCCCGCTGAAGTTGTATGTCTCTAAAGTTACACAGGAAAAATTAATTTGTACAAAGTCTTTCGAGACATCATTAGATATATTGATGCGTCATAATAAAGAACATTAATTTGCCAGATAAGCGCGGCCCACATAAATAGCCCACGCAGTATTCATCTTAACCAGTCAACAGGAGTCTCTTATGAAACGGATCGCTTTACTTGCCACTGTCCTTTTTTGCATAAATGCCATGGCCGATCAGCTACCTTCTGAGGCCGAGCTTCTCATGCCGGTTTTAGTGAAAGATGTTCTCGTTCGTGGAAATCTTATGCCACCCGTGAGACCTGGGGCCGTCACCACAGAATTTGAAACGGAAGTTTCCTTTTGCCGCAATGTCAGCGAGGAACAATTTAAGATCAAGATTGTGCAGAAATCCATGCGTGCCTTCGAAGTAACTTTTGAAACAAAAGAGCCTTTTGTTGATTGTTTTGGTCCCGCCCATACACAGGCCTTACGGTTTGCAACCACCAAACTTCCGGCCTACTCAACCTTATCGGTTAAAAATCCGCTCTTGGTTGAGCAGCAGATCGTGCATTAAGACTTGGCCTTGCTGTGATTATTTTTAAGCCGCGAAAACCAGGATGTTTTTGCGGCAACATTGTCTGATTCATTATTCAGCGCTCTTAATTCCTCAAACAGCTCTTTTTCACGGGCCTTTAACTGCTCAGGTATCCGCACCTCAACGATAACATAGAGGTCGCCAAATCCCGTTCGCTGGAACCGAGGTAACCCCTTCCCTTTTACCCTTAATGAGGTTTGTGATTGAGTCCCGCTTGGGATTTTCACGATGACATCGTCGTCCAAAGTTGGGATTTGGATTTTTGATCCCAAGACCGCATCCCACACAGGAATGCTGGCGGAATAAAAAAGATCTGAACCGGATCGCTGAAAATGTTCGTCCTTTTTTGTCTGCACAATGACCAATAAATCGCCCGGGCCTCCGTCGGTGACCGGAGCTTCGCGACCTTGTCCGGCAATTTTTAAAACCATTCCATCCTCGACGCCGGGGGGAATGGTGACCTCAAGCTCCTTTTCTTTTGTAACAAAACCCGGGCCGGAACATTGGACACAAGGCCGCTCGACCACTTCTCCTCTGCCATGGCATTGTGAGCAAATGCTGATTTGCTGGAACATCATGTTCTTTTTGGTGTGGCCAGTGACGATCTGACCACTCCCTTGGCATAGGTCACATATTTTGGGTTGGGTTCCGGCTGCAGCGCCGCTGCCATGGCAGCTCTCGCACGGTTCTCTTCGTTGAACTTTTATCTTTTCTGTGCCGCCCGCCATGATTTTTGCTAACGGCACCTCGATGACAACTTCAAGGTCATCTCCCTTTTTGCGATGGAATCGATGACGATCAAAAAAGTTTTCAAAAAGCGGAACTCCAAAAACTTCATCAAAGTTAATCCCTCCAAAAAGATCATCGGGCCGAAAATCTGAGACTCCCTCAAAACCTTGAGTATCATATTTTTGTTTCTTATCCGGATCAGATAAAACGGCATAAGCTTCGGCTATCTCTTTAAACCTCTCTTCGGCCCCCGGAACCTTGTTTCGATCAGGATGAAAACGCATGGCCAGCTCTCGAAAAGCATCCTTAATCTTGGCCGCATCAGCCTGCCTGGAGACTCCGAGGACCTCATAATAATCTCTTTTTGCCGCCACAATTTAAGTTCTCACTTTTAAATTAAGCTGTGTGTTCTTTCTTTGTCTCTTTATATTCGGCATCGACCACGTGACGCCCCTGATCTTTAGGGCCTGAATCCGCTTTTTCTTTGTTACGATCATAGATGGCCTTCCCGACCTCCTGGAGGATCAGCTTAAGCTCTTCAGCTTTTTTATCGGCCTCAACAGGATCGCGCTTCTCAACCGCGGCCTTAGCTTCTTTGAGCTTTTCTTGAATCTTTAGAATTAAAGCTTGATCCAAAGTATTGCCAAAATCGGCAAGGGTTTTTTCCGCCTCGTAACAGACGCTGTCGGCCAGGTTAATTTTATCGGCACTGGTTCGCCGTTTTTTATCTTCTTCGGCGTACCTTTCAGCATCCTTGATCATTCGTTGCTTCTGCAGCTCATCGAGTCGAGTTGAACCTCTTATGCTGATGGTTTGGGATTTTTGGGTCGCCAGATCTTTGGCCGTTACGTTAAGCATGCCGCTGGCATCGATATCAAAAGTTACCTCAATTTTCGGAACTCCTCTTGGAGCAGGCGGAAGGCCATCTAAATTGAACAACCCCAAACTTGTGTTATCACTCACCATCGGCCTTTCACCTTGGAAAACCTGAACGGTCACTGAGGTCTGCATATTTGCAGCGGTCGTAAAAACTTCGCTCTTTCTGATGGGGATGGGCGTATTTCGCGGAATCAGAGGTGTGGCTATTCCACCCAAAGTTTCGATTCCTAAAGTCAAAGGAGTGACATCAACTAACACAATATTTCCCACTTCACCTGCCAGCACCCCCGCTTGTATCGCCGCTCCACTGGCCACGCACTCCATGGGATCAACTCCCGCCTCTGCCTTGCGCTTTAAGTAATCCTCGAAGAAATTTCTGACGATGGGCATACGAGTCGGCCCGCCGACAAAAACGATGCGATTAATTTGTCCTGAGGTGAGCTTTGAATCCGCTAATGCTTGTTCTAATGGTGCCTTACAACGGTCAACCACGGATTGAATTTGTCGCTCAAGTTCCGTGCGAGTTAGATCCAGTTCAAGATGGAAGGGCGCCCCTTTTAGCAATCCAAGAAATGGCAGGCCAACGTGTGCAATGGTGCTGGTGGTCAGCTCGATCTTGGCCAGCTCCACCGCCTCTCTTACGCGGGCCTCGGCCTTGCGATCACCCTTTATGTAAAACTCATGCTCTCGCTGCACCCGCTCGGTTACATATTCGAAGAGCTTTTGATCCATATCGACGCCACCGAGCTGGGTATCACCGCTTGTGGTCTTGACTTCAAAAACACCTTTGCCAAATTCCATAATAGTCACATCCAGCGTACCACCTCCCAAATCAATGACGGCAATCTTCAAATCTTCGCCCATCCGATCAAGTCCGTAGGCAAGAGAGGCCGCCGTAGGCTCATTAACCAGCCGCTCGACATTCAGGCCGGCAATTTTGCCAGCATCTTTAGTGGCGGTTCGCTGGTTATCGTCAAAGTAGGCGGGAACGGTAATGACGCATTTTTCGACCTTTTCTCCCAGAAAAGCTTCCGCATCACGTTTGATTTTTTGCAAAATAAAGGAGGAAAGCTGCTCGGGGGAAAATTCCTTATCTCGAAGTTTGAATATTTTCCGTGTTCCCATGCTGCGCTTAAATCCACTCACGGTGCCTTCAGGATTTGCGGAGGCCTGTCTCTTGGCAGGTTCCCCCACCAGGAGCTGCCCATCGGCCGTAAGGGCGACATAGCTCGGAAAGGCCTTGCCGCCGATGCTGATTCCCTCCGCACTTGGGATGATAACCGGCCGGCCTCCTCGTAGAACTGCGGCGGCGGAATTTGAAGTTCCGAGATCAATACCTATGATTGCCATGTGTACTCCCTACATCTTACATTGTGATTGTTTTCTCGGCCGGTAGCGTGGTGCCTTTTTCTTTGTTAATCTGGGTTTCATTAATTTTAGATAAATTCTGAATCTCCTCGCTCATAAGAGTCAGCAAATCATCAGCGCAGACAATCCCGTACAAGGAACCATCATCATTAACTACAGGAATTCTTTTTATACCACCGTCCCGCATCTTAATAATTATTTCAAAAATACCCTCATTCGTTTTCACCGTGATCGGAGCACTTTGCATAATGTGTTCCACTCTCAGTTCCTGTGGTTTTGTAGATGAGATAAGGGCCAGAGCGATATCACGGTCAGTAATAATACCGGCAGGAATTCGCTTCCCATTCATCCCCTCCACCACGACGACACTTCCAACATGATAATTTTGCATTACCGTCGAAACACTCAAGAGTGTAGAATTCTTATCTATTGTTACAACGTCAGTTTTGCAGACAGATTTAATGGCCATTATTTTCTCTCCTCTTTCATTAGAACGGCATTGTTATACTTTAAATCCTTTCGAGAGCAAGAATCGCTACCACCACTTATTTAATGAGGTGACAATTTACTCATGACCAAAGTGAGATCTCTCAAATTGCTTTAAAAATTAAAAAGAGTAAGCTCGATCTTGTTTGAAGGTAGCGAAGCTATCCGATCCTTCACAGGTGAAAGTCCTGATGGAAAATGGGTCTTATGGTTTCCAAAGCTTCCGCCATGAATTAAAGGGGCAACTTTTTAATTTGATGCTGGTGTTAAAAGAGGAATTGAATACTCCTCGAAGCTAACCGATAGGTTGTAGCGCAAGTGAACCTTTTTTACCTCAAATCGACCTGTTTCCATGGTGACAGGCGATAGTTTGCCGAACCTTTTTCAAATGAGGTTAAGGCCCAAGTCGTTCACGAAGAGATAAGACAGAGGCAGTGAGCGAATTCTAGGGGTACTAGGGATGACATGTCGGGAAGGATGATCGGAGAAAGCTCGGAACCACTTGAAGGACTTTGAGGAAGATCATTTTCCTCATTACGACAAACGGGAAACTTTTTGTCGCCAACAAGCGGGGCAGTAGAGGCCGACAAGTGTTTGAAGTTAGAGTCAACACAAACTCTAATAAAGCGAGGGTCTCTAGGGTTGAGTTTTTAGGCTTATAATCTAAAAACTCTAATGGTGGTTTCGACATGCAAGTGTCGAAGCGAAGGATGCAGGTCAAGTTGATGCTATTGGTGTACGACAAGATCGTCTTAATCCAATAGCTGGAAACGAATGCCGCATTTGAAATACCGGCCCTTCGCCGTACTGGGGAAAACCCAACGTGCGGTAAGAAAAGAAAGGTGGTGGACTTTTTGAGGATTGGGTTCTGATAAAAGTCCGCCCTCTATCTATTTTATATGAAGACCTTAAAATGGGAAAATTTTTCACACGATGCGGATATTGGAATCCGCGGTTTTGGCAAAACCATGGAAGAGGCCTTCGCCACGGCAGTATTGGCATTAACCGCGGTTGTCACAGATCCACACAATGTTTCTCCTCAAATAAAATTAAATCTTAAATGTGAAGAAGCGGACGCGGAGCTTTTATTTTTTGATTGGATCAATACTGTGATCTATGAAATGGATACTAAAAATCTGGTTTTTGCAGATGCCAGAGTCCATATCAAAAATTCGGTTTTAGAGGGTGAGTTGTGGGGTGAAATTGTAACGCCCGAGAAACATGACCCAGCGACCGAGATCAAGGGCGCAACCATGACTGAGCTGAAGGTCGGAAAAATTAACGGCGGATGGATCGCTCAGTGCGTGGTTGATGTATAGATGTATAAAGTAGGTTTTTTCTGGACTTAAATCTTTTTGAAAAAATTACTCCCACGATTTGGGAGATAAAGGCTTTTGGCAAGATGAAGGTCGCGGCGCGAATTTATGCCACCGAAGCGCTCATCTTAAAAATGGATCAAAAGGTTTATGAGCAGTTATGCCATGTCGCCATGTTACCGGGCATTGTTGATAAGGCGTATGCCATGCCAGACGCGCACTGGGGATATGGTTTTCCCATTGGCGGCGTCGCGGCCTTTGATCCCGACCAAGGCGGCATCATTTCGGCCGGTGGTGTCGGCTTTGATATCTCGTGCGGTGTACGCTTGCTTCATGCCAAATTAAAAATCTCCGAACTCACTCCCTACAAGGAGGCCTTGGCCAACCTTCTTTATAAAAGAATTCCCTCCGGCACGGGAAGCCGGGGTAAGATTTTGCTTTCCGACCGCGAGATGAACGATATGCTGATGGGTGGTGCCCGGTGGGCCGTTGATAACGGACACGGGACGGCGGCCGATCTTGATCACACCGAGGAACGGGGACAAATGCCCGGTGCCAATCCTGAAATGATCTCGCAAAAAGCGAAGGATCGTCAGAGAGAGGAAATGGGAACACTGGGCTCCGGAAATCATTATCTGGAGGTCCAGGAGGTCAAAGAAATTTTCCACCGTCCGGCAGCCGAGGCGATGGGTCTTGAGTTAAATGACGTCGTCATCAGTATTCACTGCGGTTCTCGCGGTCTCGGTCATCAGATCGGGACCGACTACCTGCGCTCGATGGTCACAGCGGCCAAGCAATTTCAAATTTATCTGCCCGACCGAGAGCTAGCCTGTGTTCCGCTTCATTCGACGTTGGGGGAAAGTTATCTGGGTGCCATGAGAGGCGCTATTAACTGCGCCTTGGCCAACCGGCAGATTATTACTCATCTAGTCCGTGAGGCCTTCACTGAACTTATACCCAATATTGAATTGAGATTGGTCTACGACGTCTCCCACAATACTTGTAAAAGCGAGTGGCACGATGTGAATGGAAAGCGAAAAAAATTATTTGTTCATCGAAAAGGGGCAACTCGTGCCTATGGCCCCGGGCATGAAGAGTTGCCAGAGAGATTCAAGGCCATAGGTCAGCCGGTGTTTATCGGCGGGAATATGGCGGTAGGATCATTTGTCCTCGTTGGTACCAATGAAGCTGAGGCGCTTTCATTCAGCTCTGCCTGCCATGGTGCCGGCAGGGCCATGAGTCGCACTGAAGCCAAAAAATTGTGGAACGGTCCGGATATAATTAGAGATCTTCGGGAGCAGGGAATTCTGATCCGAAGCGGCTCCTATCGAGGTGTCGCGGAAGAGGCCCCCCTCGCCTATAAAGATCTCAGAGAAGTTGTCGATGCCGCCGAGAAGGCCCGGCTGGCGCTGAAGGTTGCTCAGCTATCGCCTCATATCTGTGTTAAGGGATAGAGCAGAAGGAGTTTCAGGCACTGTTTTCTCATACAAAAAAGCGAGAGCTGCCTGCCAGGAAATTCTCACGAGATCTTATAAATCCCGCCTGAAAGTGATAAAATAAATTTTCAGAACATTCCGACGAAAAATGGTGGGGATACATGACTAATAAAATCATTTATTTTCTTTTGATAGTATTGTTCACAGGCTGCGCAACCAACTACCCAAAGATCTACGATCCCTTGGCGGATTCGCAGAAAAAGCTCAAGACCATGTCAGTCGATCAGGCCAGAAAGATTCTGCAGAATGCCCTTCCCCTGTCGAAATGGGCAAGCCAGGGGCTTACAGTCCTCCTCGATTTCAAACTGTATCCCGACAGACTGGAAACTTTCTGGGAACCGCACACCGATTGGCGCTCGGAACTTTCCAAAGTTAAATCGTGCATCTTTGACTTTAAGGTCAACCGTCCGACAGTTACCCGAAGTGGCTATGGCCACGGTATCGGCGATTCTGGCCCGAGCGCCTTAGGATATATCCGCGAAGGGCGTTGGTGCCTGGTGTACTGGACTTCTGAGGCCCAGGCCAGGGAGGTGGCAGAGGCCTTAGCGGCCTTGGTGACTCATTATCAGCGCAATAGTATGACCACGGAAAAGGCCGAGGATGAGAACTTTGAGCAGGTGGTTCGTGACTATCGCTCAGGCAAGACCAAGCGTGAATTCAGTGAGGAGATGCGCAGGTATAAAGTGCAGGCCGAGTATGCCTTTAAGGAAAAAAGATATGACGATGCGCTAGAGCTTTTTGACAAGGCCCTGGCCATCGCGCCCTGGTGGGCCTCAGGGTATTACAACAAGGCCCTGCTCTTGGAAGGCCAGAAGCGTTTTGCCGAGGCGATTGTTGAAATGAAAAAGTATCTCGCCTTGGAGCCTGATGCTCCGGATGCCCGCGCCTCACAGGATAAAATCTATGCTTGGGAAGGAGCGCTGGAAGCCATACTCAAGAACGGAAGGTGAAACCATGCTACTTAGAATGTGTTTCCTCTTGCTCTTGTTTGTTGCCAAAACCGTTGCTGCAGATTGCTCCCATCCTCCCTCCAGCAGTTTTAGTGCCTCCGGGTATTCTGCTTATGCCAGCTGGTGTCGTTCCTGTGGCGGAACACCTTCCAATGCGAATGGCATGAGTTGTACACCTGGTTCTGACTGGGGCAAGGCCGGTGGTGCCGGAGCTGGACTGACACCTCAACAGCAACTTGAAATGGGACTTATTAAGATGGGTGCCGATCAGCTCATGGAAGGTCTTGATATGAATGGCGAGAAGGCCAAGGCAGAACGCGCCCGCCGGTTGCAACTTCAGCAGCAGCTAGAGCGAGATCGCCGTGCCAGGGAGGAAATCGAAGAACGAGAGTTGGCGGTACGTCATGAGGAAATGGCCGGCCAGATGAAAGACATGACGGCAGGAAACGAGATTCGACTGAAAGATGATTCATCAGCACCGATTCTGCTCAAGACCGACGAACCGAGTGGTCGACCGATCATCAACTGCTCAGAATTGAAAACCAAGCACGATCGAATGAAAAGAGGTCTGAAAACCCAGGAAGATTTTATTGTCAGAGCTGAAAAGCAGATTGCCAGCGCCAAGGCCTCCCGTGCAGAGGCCAATCAGCAAGCGAGATCGGCCTTTTTTGAAGCGGCCTTAGGTGAATCGCTGAGCATGGCCAAGACTACCTTGAAGAAAAGTTCCATTCTCAAGACCCGCATCACTCAAATGCGGGCCCAGGGAACATCAACAGAAGATATAAAAAAATGGTTAGTCAAAATGAAGCTCGTGGATGAGTCCGCGGAAAAAATCGAAGAGCTATCCAAGCTCACGGGAGCGACCCTGGCGGGACATAATTTTGGCGTTCAACTCCAAAGCGCCAACAAAACTATGGGAGATCGACTGTGGGAAGCCAATAGCTTCTTGGTAGAAAGCGGGCTTGCCGAAAGCGTGGGAGAAAAGTTGGCTGAAACCGGTGCCGGGCCATTGGGCGGGCTGGCCTTCCGTGCTGCCAAGGCCGCCATTGAAGTTGGCGTGGCCATGGGAGACGGGCACTTAAGTGACAGTGAGGCCCGAGTTGCCCAAGGTCAGTTAGATTTTATGAAAGAGCAGTTGCGGCGAAATCAAAATACCTTGCTTGAGCTGCACCAGGATTTAAAATCTTATTGCAGATGACCGCAGGGACGCACTTGGTCCCAAAAAAGCATTTGGGCACAATTCAAAATCTCTATTTTTTTAAATCTTCTTACAGGTTTTTCGTGCAAGCAATCGGTAAAAATTAAGATTGAGAACTCCAAGGTCCCATTCCTACAGTGCCTTAAGGCCGGTGTCCTTTCGCTCCACCATTTTATTGCGGTTTTTTTGCCTGCGCAGAATGTTTACGGAGGGCCGGCGATCATTTACCTTGAAGTCAGGTCGCAAGAAAGGAGACACGAAATGAAAACGTATTGTATCTTTATTGTTATGGCCCTCTTAACGGGAACCCCAAACCAGATCACCTATGCCAAGGCGAGTGGCGGTGTCATGCATTGCCAAGAAAAAATCTGTCGACCGGTGATGACTCGGGAAAGACGCCTGAAGTTTGTCACGGTGGGATTGAATATCGAACAGAAAAAAAACGTTGTGCTGACGGAAGTCAGGTTGAGAAAAAGATGATGTGCGTGATTATTGCATCTGGTGTTCCACCGGCATGTATCTACGACGTTCCCTGTGAGGTAAGCGTTGATGAGAAATGTCCGGAAGACATTCCTGCTCAGCCAGATGATGAAGGAATTGTTCCGGGACGCTAATTAAAGTTAGGACAAATTGAGCACACATTTCCCCTCTGGCGACCTTCCTTGTTTGAGTTGTAAAACTCTTTTGGTATTTTGATTCCAATGAGTTAGGAACAGCAAAGAAGAGACAATCACTCAAGATTGCTGCCCAAAAGATCGATAAGAAATACGTGAAAGAATTTTTGTTAGTTATGGTCCTGCTGCTGCACTCAGCTTGTAGCAAAAAGTCTGTCCAGGCAGCGATCGCGGCCTTGTCTCTTCCTGCTTCACCTATTTCACGAGTCGAGATCACTATCACTCAAAGTCCCATCAAGCAGACGCTGGCTGAAAGTACGAGTGACGTCAGATGGATTCGTTATCAGATTATCGATGCCCAGTCGCGCGCCTTGGCACTGTCAGTACAATATTCCCTGGACGGCACCACTTTCCTCACGGCAACACCAAAAATAATCACAGGTCACGACGGAATGGCCAATCTCACCAGTTCTCCGACTGGAGTCACCCATTATTTTGCCTGGAACATGTTTGCCGATCTGGGCAGCACAAATCGCGAAAATGTCACGGTGAGAATGGAGGCGGTGATTGATGCCACCACTCACGGACAAATTTCAGATGTGACCAGATATGATTTTCTTGATCGTAAAACACGCATTCACCGGATGGACAAGTACCTGGTCTTCTACGGCATCTTGGATTCCGCCGCCATCGCGGCCATCAAGGCAGGTGGCTACAATATGCTGATCATTGATTTGAATCCCGACCCAACCTACTTTCATACCTTTGAGAACTTGCAGGCGATTAAAAAAGGCACCAACTCCACCGATGCCTCTGATGATATTATGATCTTGGGATACGTAGCGGCCACCGAAGACCCGCGCACCAAGCTACTTACGGATGTTGAGGCGCTTGCCATTCCGGCCGCCAATCCTGGAAGTGCCCATTACAAATTTAAAGACGGTGCCGGTGCCACCTCGGGGCCATCCCGTGATCCACGAGGTGCGACGGCGGCAGGCAATCAGACGACCCTGGCGACAATCTCAGACTATGATGGGCTCCAGGAAGGATTTGGGTATAAAACTTATTATCTCTACGACAATTTCACCAATCTCGGTGCCACCGCCAACCCACCTCACGCCTATCCCATCACTGCCAATCGCCCCGATCGAAACGCCCAATGGGGGGGATTTTTTGTTAATCCTGGAGATCCCAACTGGTTTGCCGATTATAGGCAAACCACTTTGGCGGAACATGATACACCTAACAATGTTTATGGCGTGGCAGGTTTTGATGAGATCTATTCTTACTTTACCGGTAATGGCTTTCATCTCGATGGATTCTATGTGGATGTGTTGGATACGCTCTCGCCCAATGGCTGGTCCAATGCCGCATCCGGAAATCCTGTGCAGTTTGAATGGTGCACGAAAGGAACCATGCTCAATTACTTTGGCAGTGGAGGCATTCGGGGGGCCTATCCCTCGGCCATGGTCATTGCCAATCGCGGACTCTTTTTTCACTATCCGGAGTTATCAGGACACTTCGGTTTGCAGATCGGCCAATATTTAGACGGTGCGCTATTTGAATCTTTTTATACTGATAACTCCAACACATCTCTGGCCAACCAAATTTACGCCGATGGAAACAAATGGCAGAGCATGCCGCTTATCATGGCTGAATCCCAGCGCCATGGATTCAAGGTTTTCTCCTTAGGATACGTCAACGGTGGTAGTGCCACTCCCGCCGGCCCCAATTACAAAAATCATGAACTTTTATCCGGACCCTTTAACTATGATCGGTACGAAAATTCAGGGCCGGCGAGTTTGCAAGATGATTGGGATGTTTTCAAACTCGAATTTGCCGAAGTCAAAAAGGCCGGTTATGCACACTATGTCTCGACCATTTATCTCGATACAATAAATTCCTTTACCACAGATGCCCTGGCAGCACTCTATCCCGCCGTGGCCGCTCCCAGTTTCAACACCACGGCATACTGGCATAAGTCAAATGCTTCTCAGGCTCCTTACATGAATCGTGCCGGATTACAGTATGCCAAGGCGGGAAATGGTCTGGTGACAGTATACTGGGATGTGGCGACTGGACCCAAGGCACCGGTGACCTATCAGATTATTTATGGCACAGACAGCAATCTCACGAGTGGAACCACCACGGTGAATTTGGGATACACCAATCTTGGCAATGACTCCTATAACCATGTTTTGGGCGGAAATACCCAAAAGGGATTTATGTCTTTTCCTTTTTCCCATATCATAACCGGCTTAAGCAATGGTTCAACCTATTACTTTGCAGTGAGGGCCAAGGGCAGCGATGGGCAACTCGACTCCGATCAGAGCGGAGGTCTGGTCATCCTGCCTGCAACGCCCCAGCCCCCTCCCACCGCCGCTTTTCACAATATTGAAATGCCCGGTGAGGATCTACTCTGGGCCACCCTGGTACCAAATTATAGCGGCCACTACAACCCTGCCGCCGATATCCCCGCTCCCAATACGGCGGCACTTTTCAATGATGTCAAACTTGCCACCAGCGACCGGTATCTGTTTATTCATCTCACCACGCAAAATGCCCTCACCATTAATAATGACTTTTTTATTTTCATCGATACGGACGGCAATCTTACTAATGGTTATGTCTACAAGGGAGTAGGCGCGGATTTCATGCTCCAGTCGGGCTCGCTCTATCAAAACACCGCCCCCGGATGGAATTGGAATGGTCTTGGGACAGTTGAAAGCTGGCAACCGGCCGATAAGAAGACGACGATTCTGGCCCTTGATCGAGACAAGCTCGGGCGCCCCGGCGCTTTATCGCTTTTAATTTCCAAGGCCGGCGTGGATCAATACGGACTGGATACCAGTCAGATGTACCATGAGCCCATTCCACGCGCCTCTAAGTTAGACTATAGCTTTGCCAGCTACACTGGCGGACAGCGAACGCCCACGGTCGACGGAACGGTGGAAGCATCTTGGAAAACATCCAAAGGTTATTTACTGGATTCCTCCTCAGACTCCCTATGCTCCAGCAACTTCGAAACGTTGAACATCACCAATGACAGCACCTGGGTTTATCTGCTGGTTCAAGGAAGTATCAAAGCCACTATAGATAATGATTTTTTTGTTTTTATTGATGAAGATAATAATCAGAATAGCGGTTACGATTCATCCACCTATGGGGCGGAGTACATGCTTCAAGGCACGACCCTCTATCAATATACCGGCACTGGTGCAGACTGGAGCTGGAGCGCGCTCGATAATAGCAATCGCCAGATAAGTTCAAATGGCTCAAGCACAGTGGAGTTGGGCATTAAGTTCAGCGCTATCTCCGCCGTTGCCGGCAATACCGTGGCGGTTAGAGTGGTTTGCTCCAATGGTAATTCCGATTACATGGCCCGCTATTCGTTCACCTCGGAATAGTTGAAAAATAAAATCACTGGAAAAACGCTCTTGGGTCCCTATCGGGCCTTCTCGCGGTGCCAAGCCATATTGTTGCCCCACGTAGTTAACGAAAAGAAGCCTGGCACCTCAACAGGCACCTCAACACAATTGTCTTAAAGCGAATTGCAGGGCCGGCTTGATCGTTGGCCTTACCTTTTTAAATTGTGTGATAAGATCTGAATTCACCTGTTTATTTTTTCAAAAGTGCTCTTGCAGAACCACGAGATCGTGCCAATGTCCGAGGATGGTTTGCAATGAGCGGATAGGCCTGGTCGGTGATCGGACAGCTTCAAGAGCTGCCGCTTTCTTGGCTTTTGATTTTTCCAAAAATATCTTGGATTTGAAATGGCAGGCCGACCAAAAATTTCTGCGCGGGTTGAATTGCACCAGGATTTAAAATCTTATTGCCAATAACCTGCTGCCAAATCTTGCCGTTCAATACCACCTACTCGTAAATATACCAGCCTTCGAGCGGTGTTCCCACATATTGGCAGTAGATGTTCTTTTCTTGGCACATATCCCACGCAGGCACACCAGTTTCTCTCGTCATGAGGCGGCCATTTAAGTACCAGCCTTCTGATCTGGTACCGATCGCACTACAGGCGGGAATCACTTCGGCATCACTACATTTTGTGTATTTTAATAAATTACGATGAGGCGGAATGATGTCGCTTCCGAGACTTTTGCTCTCCTGTGTACAGCCGGCCATACAACCCCAGAAGGCCGCAGAGTAGCAGAGGATGTCGACGATATCATTGTTTTCATACTTGCAAGCCTCGTTGGCCGAATTCTCACAATCAATTGAGCATGAGCCAATATCCCCGGCGGTAACGGTGTGTGACATCGCGAGTGTCGTGAGCGCGAGTAAGATTTTTGTTTTCATGGGAAACCTCCATCAATGTTGCTTTTATGCGGAGAACTTAATCAGCTTGTCGATGGGTGGCAATGACTTTTACGCAATGTCGGAACAATGTGTTCCGCTTTAGAAGTCGGAACAGTATACTGCGATGCTACTCGGTTCTCCGATCAAGGCCACGCTTGAAGATTTTCGTTGAGATTGATGAGGTTGGTTTACACTGAAAGTTAATCATTTTTTCTTAGCGATTTTGTTATGGCCTTTGTAGATGGATAAATTAGTTTTTTTTAAGATTGCATATATTTCAGAAAAGATAGGGTCTATCCTTTTTTGTAGTGGACATGGATCAGTGTGATTGCGCTTAAGTGAACCGAACGGACAGACTGGCGATTTCTTATCGTTTCTGAAGATGGTCATGACTTCGTAAAGTGATATCTGCTCAGGTGGCCGTGACAATCGATAGCCCCCGCCTGGGCCTGTCGAACCAACAACCAAATCAAATTGGGCAAGTACTGTTAACGTTTTTGCCGCCAAAGGCCGGGATATCTCTTTTGTTGCTGCGATATCAGAAGATGATATTGGCTGCATTTCACTATCATAATACGCCTCCGTTAAATGACTCATCACCATAACGGCGTTTCGCATTGCTTTACTAAAGGCCAACATTCTAACCTCCAACACCTTCATACTACAGCAGAACACTTGGCATATCAATATATAAAGATATTTATTTCTTTTATTCCCTAATTAAGCTAAGATGCAAATGTAATGGCGTAAACGGATCGAAAATGGATGTACAATCTGGTCGATATAAAAGAGAGATTAAAACCTTAAACGCAATGATACGAATTTATTGTAAGGGGAATCACAAGACCACCACCTTGTTATGTGATTCGTGCAAAACATTTTCAGAGTATGCTGAGGCACGACTAAAGAGATGCCCCTTTGGTGAGGAAAAAGAGGCATGCTCAAAGTGCCCAATTCATTGTTATGCACAGAAAGAAAGAGAGCTGACAAAGATAATTATGAGGTATTCGGGGTATAAAATGCTCTTGCGGCATCCGATACTCTCGATCTTCCATTTTTGGGATCGGTGAGAGCACCTATTAAAGAGGAGAACTTAATGAAAAAATCACTAGCAGAACTGACTATCGGCGAGATTGTCGCCGATGATTACCGTACCGCTGCGGTCTTTGATAAACACAAGATTGATTTTTGCTGTGGCGGAAATATTGCGATTGCGGTGGCCTGTAAAACCAATGGCATCGATCTCGACTTGATAACAAGAGAACTTGCTCTAGTCAAAACGGCACCGATAGATCGAAGTCAGAATTATGGCGCGTGGGAGTTGCCCTTCCTTGCCGACTACATCATCAATACCCATCACTCTTATCTCAAGGAAAATACCGAGCAAATTGCCGCCTATGCTCACAAAATCGCCTCTGTCCATGGCACTCACCATCCTGAAGTGGTTAAGATTTCCGCTCTCTTTGACAAAATTGCAACAGAGATGGCGGCCCATCTTCGAGAGGAGGAAGAAGTTTTCTTTCCTGCCATCAAACGTGTTTATGCCGCCAAAAAGTCAGGCTCAGCACCTGATTCGAAAGACATAGAGATACTCAAAAACTCCCTTAAACAACTCGGTCACGAACACGAAGCAATTGGCGATGCGACTCATGCCATTCGTCACCTGGCCCAAGAGTATGCTATACCAGATGACGTCTGTAACACTTTCGTGGTCACCTATCAGAAGCTCAAAGAGTTTGAGGATGATCTGCACAAACATGTGCATCTTGAAAACAATATCCTTTTCTTGAAGGCCGGCCAATTAAAGAGCGTTCGCTTAAATATCTCCTGCTCAACGTGACGGCTATCTCTCTCCGTGGGAATTAAACTTCTATGAAGATCTGGTATACTGAGTGGTTTATCTTACTGAAACCGTCCCATAAATTTGCCTTCGGTCTTTGTAATTGGAAACTGCTGCTTGTTAAGTAGACGGTCTTTGATGTCGTCAGCGAGCTTCAAAGCAAATTCGAAACGATATTTAGCATTGATTTCAAATTTGGCGAGGGAGAGAAGGGAAACATGAATTCTCCATCGATCGCCTTCTTCTGAAATTCTAAACTGTGACGCATGCAGTGTGGTTTTTAAGATTTCCTTATCTTTCAGAATAAACCAGCGAACTTTTTTTGCCTTAAGCTCCAACTCATAATCACTGACGTTACTGCCGACTGCCACCACAAAGCTAAGCTCTTCATGATTCAAGACGATGTCACTTATATTCGATTGAAGAGGGACCAAAACTTTTGTGGCATTTTGAAAGGCCACGTCCAGAGTGGCCGAAACATTTCTGGCAGTACTGGAACCTGCTCGAACTTCCTCTCTCCACCGACCGTAGATGAAGACAGGAGATGGCCCAGCTTCCGCATAGGCACTCAAAGTCCCTGCGCTATTTAAGTCGACTGTAACATTGGCCTTGGGTGGAGTTAAATCTGAAGGCCATGGGTAAAATTCCACCGTTACTTTGCCTTCCGTCTTAAAATCGAAAACTTCATAGGGATGGGAAATAACTTCCATGCAAGAGTAATATTCGGTTCTATAAGTGGGGCGATCATCGCAGGTTGTAGTGTCGTCGTCGTCATGGTCCCCATAATCGGTATTGCCAGTTCCATCATCAGTACAGATCGTGCGACCATTAATCCTTTGGCAGATGCGTCGTTTTTCGATAAGATCCTTATGGCAAATTGTTTCGTATCCATCTTGTACTTGGCGAGAACAAGTCGTGATGACATCCTCATAGGTATATTCAGTATGGGTTTGGGTTGAAAAAAGCTCTGCAATGTCTTCGTTTTGGCCAGTGTACTCAATAGTTTTTTGCGATGCCTGCGCAATGCCGATGGCCACGTTCATATAAAGAACAGTTAAAAAGAACAATTTAAACATAAATCCCCCAGGATTTTTTTCCAGGAATGTAGGGGGCAACCTTGGCCTTGGCCAGCACGCTTTCAAAAAGAATATGGCGAGACCAAATTCTTACATCAAAAAGGGGAAAGTCTTACATTTGAGGATGCTCAAATGCTTTGATAGTGTCAAAAAGTTCAATCTTCAATGCAACAAAAGATCAACGAACACATCTACATCGCCGCTCCCATACAGTTTATTAATTCATCGAAGGTAAGAACTAGGCATATATTTTCTACCAACAAAGCCGCCGGCAGCCCTTCGGCTGAGGGGCGACACTCTGCGCCACAAAAATCTTTGCACGGAACTAACTCATAGTCTAAAATAAATAAGCAATGACCAAAAAAGGCACATCAATTTTTACTTTTGGAACACGGTCTACTCAATGAATTTAATATTAAAGTTATTCATCTGCTCACTGATCACCAACCTCGCCTATGCGGCGAACATAACCAGTCAGGATCGTGAGGCATGTCAGTCTGGCGTGAGGGCCATGGTTTTTTTTAAATTTAAACATCTCATTGCGCTAAAAGACTCGGAGCGAATGAAGGCCGCAACCAAACCAGGAGCACAGCCGAATCCGAGAATGAGTTATGTTAACAAATCAGACTGTGCCGCCATCAGTAGCAGTATGGAAGCGGAGAAGGCTAAAATACAGCGATTATCGCAGGCATGCACCACCATGCAAACAGTCGAGCAATTTAGAAAGATGTATAGTGAAGACATGGATATGGGGATTCGCGCCGATGAAGATCCCAAACAATTTATCTCACATGCCGTGGATGCGCTCGCGGGCGATGAATGTCCTGCTTCCCAAGCTATCGCACGCGAAACTTCACGAAAAACGATGAACTTCGGAAATATGGTAGAATGTTGTGAAATTTCCATGGATGCATTGAAAAAAATGTATGGGGCCTGGTCTCAATGTCAGAATGCTGCAACCCCGGCGACTCCACCTCCAGCGGCTGACACGTGTGAGATTGCAGAATCTGATGGTCTTTGTAAAAACTCAAAAGTCAGAGGAGCAGCAACTCCTGCTCCCCTCTCCACCCCCAGCAGGATGAGTGACTTTGAAATACTCAAGGCCAATTGTCTCGAGTTTGGTGCCAATGGTGGATGTATCCGCACCCGATCGAGTGGAGCCGTTGGGCGCTAGTGCAGTTTAGGTTCCCCAAAAAAGGGTCAAGAAACGGATGGTGATTTAATTAAAACACAAGACCTGCCTACCTGACTTCAATCTTGAGGGAGAGAACAATTCGATTGTCGCGCGGTAGATACCAGGGAGAAGGAATACCTTTATCGACAATTTTTTTCTCAAGTCGCTTGAGTGCTTTTAAAAGGCGCGGATCATGCATAAAGGGATGATATTCACTGTCTGAGAGTTGCTCATGAAGTTCCTGCTTACTAAAGGAGTTTCCGGCATGGCCGGCAAGAACTTGCAACAATTTTAAGGAGCCCGGCGAGCGCCTGAAATCCATCTCGACCGGTGCCTCGCCGCTTTCATAGACTATTTTGTCGTAATACACCAAGAGCCTTGGCTCCCGATGTCGTTCTTCAAGCTGTCCAATGAAATGATTGTAGGCGTGTGACCAGCCGGATTCCGGGAGCCACATGCCATTTTGGTAAATGGGGTATAGCGAACTCATGAGGTGATTTTTGCGACAAATTGGTCTAATTTTGTTTTCTATAATCTCAAGCGCCAAGGGCCGCTGACCTCGCTTGACGGCGACGAGAGTATCCGTGAAACAATTATCAATATTAATTTTCCAAGACTCATGTTCAATATTTTCACGCAGGTCTTCATAGGCAATGAGTCCTAGGATGGCCTGAAATTTTTCAATGTACTCCACTTGTGGGTTGCTCTTTTTAAGGCGCTCCAGATATTCGGGAATCCAGCTTCGTTTCACATCCATCAGGTCTTGCTCGTTTCCCAGGACAATCACGGATTGCATGAGCAACGTGAGAAACTTAACGCCCATATAGCGGGTAAGTTCGGGGGGCCAGCCGAGCTTAATCCACTTGCGTGTGAGAGTGAGATTACCATCAACCATCTCAAGATAGAGCTCAAAAACATCACGTTCATTTTCAATTATTTGTTCCAGCGAGCGAGCTATTGCTTGATTTTGTCCCAAATGCGAAAGAAAGGTCGTCTCATAGGCCAGGAGCATTCCTTTGTCATAGGCCTTGAGCGCCGGAATGGCCAAAACCTCATGCAGGCGATCAATGGCCAGAAAAATTTTTCCCGTTTCCATCAAGCACAGAGCGATAAATCCGCCCAACTGATATTTTATGCGATTGCCATTCTCGTTTAAACTTAATGTCTCAGCTTCTTTGGCAATGGCCAGCGCCTTTGTCATATGGCCCTGAAAACGTTCGGTGGTGGCAAGAATGAATAAATACTTGGCACGGTCAAGGCCCATAAGCACGCCCTTCTGGTCAAGGATGGCAAGCTCAGACATGCTGGCCTTGACTTCGTCCCAAAGGCACAGCTCGAAGATCACAAAGTTAAAGAGAACCAGCTCTTGAGGGGTAAGTTTCTGGCGTTTAGTCAGCAAGAATTTATAGACCTTTTGAAAATCCTCTTCTGTTTGGAGATTGTCATAATCAAGCTGTCTATCCACTCATTCCTCGTCATTCGTCAGAAGCTTTATTTTATGCGCAAAAGCAACTCCGGTGAATAGGGCAAAATGTTATAAATTCATGTAGTTAAATCATACTGTCCAGAGGTGTCGATTGGCTTATGTGGCGACATGCGCCATAATCCAGTTAATGCTGGGAGGGGGTCGTGAAGTTAGGGGTAAATTGGATGGTAAGTCTTTTTTTTGCAATGATGCTTGCGAGTGGCTCCGCCTTGGCGGCACCTGCTTTCTCCCGCGCTCAATACATTGAGGCAAAAAAGCAAGTGCTCACTTTGGAGCAGGACCTAAAGTGGGAACTTGTTTCGCTCAAAATTGCCATGCTGATGAACAATCCTCATCCGCAATTGGTGAATTTTATCGACCAGAAGAAAATTGAAATCGCCCAGTTGGAGTCGGAAATTGTCCACTACAAGGGGAAGATACTGGAGTGGGAGCAGGAAAATCAGCGCACGCAAACTCTCGCTGCCAACAGGTGTGCGCAAAAAGCGGATATGCCCTTGAGTGCTAAGGCAATACAGATTCTGAAATCCACAAGAGAAATTGTGGAAAAGATGAAATGGCAATCGTCGGTTAAGCTGGCGGGTGAGAAAAAATTGCTGGAGATAAGGGAGTCGACACTTCATTACCTGAATCAGTCGGCATATGTGGTGCTCCTCAACGGGAAGGAAATCGTAAAAGTTTTCAAGTTTAATAATGTGGGCGTCAAGGAGCTGGCGACGAGTCGAACCACGCTTGTGAAAAATGGAGTTCACATTACCTATCAGGAAGGCAAGAGTTTGCCGGGCACTGCCTACATTGCTCAGGTGGCCTACCTGGAAGAAATTCCTCTCACCAGGGACATCCTGCTCAAACTGGGACCGGCCATCAGCTATCAGATTGGCGATCGTCAAAAAAATATAAGTAGAGGATCAATGGCCGTTCTGGGGCCTAAAATTCAGCTGCATATTAAGAGCAAATACTTTATTGGCATGGATTCAGGATTGGGAATTCGTTTTGCAACCTCCTGGATACGTGACCTTATCAAAAACAGAACGCAAGGGACGGGCACCGCGAATGAAATAATGTTCCAATTCGGAATGGTCTTTCCTGGATAAGGAGTATTTATGTCAAAGATGAGATTACTAACTCGAATACCGCTAATCATGATGGCGGGTGAGAACATTACCCGGTCTTTGCAGGCATGCGGTGTTTACGATTTTTTGAGCGCACAGCGCCCGCGATGTCGCAGCAACGGTGCAGAAGATCTATGAGCGTCTGTTGGATGACGAGCTACCTTCGGATTTATATAACTGAGTTGGATATGAAAATGAAAATAATATTCTTGATTTTAGGATCAATACTTGCGGTGAATGACGTCCGGGCCACGGACAATGAGGCCTTTATCCAGGCCATTTCCAGCGCAAATTATGCCAAAGTAAAAATGATGATTGCCGAAGGTGCCGAAGTTAATGCAGAGGCAAATGGACGCTGGCCTTTAGAGACGGCGGTCTTTAACGGGAACATTGCGCTCGCCAGCTTGCTCTTGGACAGTGGTGCGGTCGTGGATCAAAAAGGAAATCTTGGTGCCACCCCTTTGGCTACCGCCGCGGGAATGTTTGGCCAGCTGGCCATGGTGAAGTTATTGGTTGAAAAGGGGGCCAACGTCAATGCCGAGGACAACTTTGGAGAAACACCGCTTTCTGCGGCGTCCAGAAACGAAAATTCGGCCATTGTCAGCTATCTTGTGAAAAATGGCGCACGGGCCATCAGTCAGAAGTGCAACTCAGCTCTTTTCAATGCCTCTCACGAAGGCATGTTGAGAAATGTCAAAATTCTGCTCTCAAACTTCAAGGAGATAATCAACTTTAAAAACAAAAATGGCGACACCGCTTTGTTGAACGCAGCTAAGGGTGGCCGATTTCAGGTTTACAAATATTTGCTATCGCAAGGTGCTGTCAGCAGTATCGCGGATAGAGATGGCAATAATCTTTTAATCAATGCCGTTAAAGGAGGAAATTATTGGATTGTTCAGGATCTCCTGAACCGTGGCCTTGATCCCAATTACCGTAATATAAACGGAGAGACGGCCTTAATGCACGCCGCTTTTTCCGGGAATGTTGCCATTCTACAACTTCTCCTCAATCGCGGCGCAACGGTCAATGTTACCGGCAGGTCAAGCCATGATACCGCCCTTCACCCAGCGATCATCGGGCAGCAGTCAGATCTTCGGACACTATGGCGACTTGTACCACAGGCGAATCTGGAGTATCGCAGGCTGGGAATGTTGGTTTCCTTAAACCACAACAAGCTGGAGGCATCGAAGATTTTTTATTCCTATCTCAACCGTGCTGATCGCGCCGAGTACCGCCAAAAAGCGATCATGATCGCGGCCGAGAAAGGATACCTGACCCTCCTGAAATATTATGCTGATCAAGGGGGCAATCTCACGGCCCAAGACAGCGAGGGAAATACCCCCTTGATGTTGGCTGCGCGCTTTGGTAATTTCGAGACCTTAAAATATCTGGTTCAGAAAAATGTTCCCCTTGAAACCAAGGATAAGGGAAGTCGTACAGCTTCCACCTTGGCCGCCGAATTCTATGAGCTGGGAATTTTAAAATCTTTGAAAGCCAAGGGCGCAGATCTCAATGTTCTGGATCAGAAGAATCAAACTATTTTGATGCGAGTGGTGGGAACCTTCGCTCCTCCCTACCACTCCCGGTTTAAGCGTGAACTGATGGTTGCTTACCTGATTAAGGAAAACAATATAGATGCCCAGGACAGTGCCGGTGAAACGGCCCTGATGAAGGCCATCAGAGGACAAAATGAATTAATGGTTCGTCAGCTCATTGAGGCCTGCGCTAATCAAAGAATTGAAAACAAGCAATTCCTGTCTGCGGCCTCTGTGGCCCATCATTATGCTCCAACCATGGTAAAATATCTCTATCCCCCGGCGAATCCTGTCTGCCGAAAGGTCCCAGCAATTCTTGCCTCAAAAGGACGCTAGCTTGGATGCTGCCTGGGCCGATGAATGGTTCTGGTCAGGATGGTCGACCAGGAGTCGGTGGGTTTAAAGGGACATTCTCTTTGATTCCAAATCCCGAATAGAACTCTATCTATTTTGTTCCCTGAAAACCACCTGTGCAAGAACAAGTGTTTTAGCCCATGCCTAATGATGCCAAAAAGCCAGCAATTTGGGTTGTAAAGTCAATAGACATAGTATATACTAAAGAATATATACCTGCATTCAAGGTGGGGATTATGAAGAAAGCTAAAATTTTTAAAAATGGTCAGAGCCAGGCCGTTAGACTACCCAAAGAAATGCGCTTCAGCGGAGACGAGGTACTTGTTCAAAAGCATGGCAATGGTGTTTTAATTTTACCTCTTGATAAATCTTTTGACGCTCTTAAACAGAGCCTAGATTCCTTCTCTTCTGATTTTATGAGCGAGAG